>TARA_R110001606_G_scaffold12165_4_pt1 | contig 46302 bp, 46 predicted proteins | sample TARA_R110001606 | Tara Oceans TARA_R110001606 (sample SAMEA4398315) | marine metagenome | biome: Polar Biome; feature: [SRF] surface water layer (ENVO:00010504); material: water (ENVO:00002006), including particulate matter (ENVO:01000060) such as... | depth 5 m
ACGGATGAGCCATGCCGGCCAGGCCGCTGCGCATTCGCTGCGCGATGGTGATCGCGGCTCATCCGGCGCAGCCCCCAGCCTCCAGGACAAGGACGACTAGATCATGCGGTTCAGACGATCAGCAACACATTATGGGGCAAGCCCCTTCCCCGAAACGCCTTACCAGAAGGCGGGGCAGGTCTGGGACGAGCGTATCGGGTCCGCCCGGGTTCAGGCAAAGAACTGGCGGCTGATGGCCATCGGCTGTCTGACACTCTGCTTCATCACTTCCGGCGCGCTTGTCTGGCGGAGCCTTCAATCCACGGTCACGCCTTATGTGGTCGAAATCGATGAGACAGGCGCCGTCCGCGCGGTCGCTCCCGCAGCTGAGCGCTATGTCGCAAGCGATGCACAGATCGCCCATCATTTGGCGAACTTCATTGCCCATGTGCGCGGCCTCAGCGTCGATCCGGTCGTCGTCCGTGAGAACTGGCTCAATGCTTATGACTTCGTCACGGCGTCCGCCTCGACCACGCTCAATGAGTACGCTCAGGCAAACGATCCCTTTGCTGATATCGGCCGCAAATCCCGCACCGTCGATGTCATCAGTGTCGTGCGCGTCTCGGATGACAGTTTCCAGGCCCGCTGGATCGAGAAGACCTATGAGAATGGCGCGCTGATGAAAGCGCAGCGGTTCACCGGCCTCTTCTCCATCGTCACGCAGCCCCCAAAGGACGCGGCAACGCTCCGCGCCAATCCCCTCGGCCTTTACATCAACAGCCTCAACTGGGGCGAAGACCTCGTTACAGGAGACTAGACATGATCCGCTTGTTACTGGCCGGTACGGCCCTCGCCCTCACAACTGCCTGCGCAACGACCGAGCTTGAACCCATCGACACTGCCGCTTTTGTCGAAGCGCACCCGCTTGAAGAAGAGGTCGACCTACCGGTCGAGATTGTCGAGACCGCCGTCCCGCTGCCGCTCCCCGGACAAATGATGCCGGTCAGCGAAAGCGAAACGCGGCGCACCTATACACGGACGATCACCCGCACCTCTGGCTCTCCTACGGAAGCCATCGAAGAAGGACGCGAACATGCGCTCGTCGAACCCTCCGTCGATGGGTATGTCAACGCCATTCAGGTCTATCCCTATACGGAGGGGGCGCTGTACCGGCTCTATGCCAGCCCCGGTCAGGTCAGCGACATTGCCCTGCAACCCGGCGAAGTGCTCGTCTCGGTCTCGGCAGGCGACACAGTCCGCTGGGTGGTCGGCGACACCATCTCCGGATCCGGCCCGACCGCCCGCGCACATGTACTCGTGAAGCCGATCAGCGCAAACATCCGCACCAATCTGATGATCGCCACAGACCGGCGGACCTATCATCTCGAACTGGAAAGCATGGAAGGCGGCTATATGGCGGCCCTGTCCTGGCGCTATCCGGCCGATGAACTTGCCGGCCTTACAGTCAGGAACGACCGGGCCATCGCACGGGAAGCCGGCTCCATTGAGCAGGGCCTGAAGCTTGAAGGCCTGAACTTCGACTACCGCCTGACGGGCGACAGTCCCGACTGGAAACCTGTGCGCGTGTTCGATGACGGAAGGCAGGTCTATATCCAGATGCCGGCGGACATCGCCACCACCGACATGCCGCCGCTGTTTGTGCTCGGCGAGGATGGCGACGCGGAACTCGTCAACTACCGGGTCCGCGGCAATTACTACATTGTCGACCGGCTGTTCCGCGCCGCCGAGCTCCGGCTCGGCGAGAAGAACCAGACTGTTGTCCGGATCGCGCGCACCGAGCGGCGCACCGGGCTTGCCACCCTCTTCGGGGGCTGAGCATGAGCGAGCCCATTCCCTTCGATGAACATGCCGAACGGCTGAAGATCCGGTCTTCCCCGAAACCCGTCACACGGATCAACCGCAAGGTGCTGATGGTCGGTGCGGGCCTCGGCGTGCTTGCCCTGTTCGCCGCCGCCAGCATCGCCCTGAAACCGCCAACCGCTTCCGGTCCTCCCGGACAGGAACTCTACAATATTACCAACACGAGAAAGCCTGAAGGCCTCTCCACCCTGCCCGCAAGCTATGACGCAATGCCCAAACTCGGCCCGCCGCTCTCGGGCGATCTCGGCTCGACCATGTTGGCCGCCGAACGCGAACTCGGCATCGAACCGGAATATGTCACAAGGTTCGAAGATGATTTTAAGCCTAACCCGGCAGACGAAGCCGCGCGGGCAAGGCGCATGCGAGACGCCGCGATGGCCGAGGAAGCCGCCCGTGCGCCAGTCTTCTTCCGCCTGCAATCGGAAACCGGAGACACAGCACTGGCCCAACGCGGAGACACGAGCGCACGTTCCAGCGCCGATCTCACTTCCGAACTCCTGGCCCTCGCCGCGATACCGCAAGGCACACCGTCAGCCTTCGGAGCTACCGATCCCAATCTTCAGGACCGCAAGCTTGCCTTCGCCGACGAGGCCGCATCCGCCGATGTCTACAACGAGTATGGCGTCCAGGATGCCGTCTCACCCTATCAGGTCATGGCCGGTACGCTGATCCCGGCCTCTCTTGTCACCGGTATCAACTCCGACCTGCCGGGAACCATCGTCGCCCAGGTCACACAGCCGGTCTATGACACGGTGACCGGACAGTATCTTCTCATCCCGCAAGGCTCGCGCCTGATCGGACGCTACCAGTCTGAAGTCTCGTTCGGACAGGACCGGGCGCTGGTCACATGGGACCGGATCATTTTTCCCGATGGGTCCTCTATCGTGATCTCGGCGCCTGGAGCTGATGTTCAGGGCTATGCCGGCCTTTCTGATCGCACCGATCATCACTGGGGCCGCGTGTTCGCTGCCGCGGGCCTTGCGACCATTCTAGGGATTGGTGCGGAGCTAGGATCCGACGGTGACGGCGATATCGAACGCGCCATCCGCCGCGGCACGACGGATACGGTCAATGAGGCCGGCCAGCGTGTGGTCGACAAGCAGCTCGGCATCCAACCGACCATCCGTGTCCGCCCCGGCTGGCCGGTGCGTGTCGTGGTCACGCGCGACCTGATCCTCCGAGCCCATCCACAAGGAGCTCGGCCATGACGCTTCGTCTCGACAAGCTTCCGGACCGCACACCCGTCCGCATGACCGTCTCGGTCGATCCCGAACTCGCTTCGGCACTCGCCGACTATGCAACGCTTTACCACCAAACCTACGGCCAGGAGGAAAAGCCCGAAACGTTGATCCCCGCCATGCTTGAGATGTTCCTTGGGTCTGATCCCGGGTTCAAACGGGCCCGCAGAGCCCTCCATACAAATGCCAGCACGAAAGGATAATTCAAACATGGCACAGATTGGATCATTCACATTGAAGGATGGGAAATATACGGGAACCATCCGGACTATGACGATCAACGTCAAAGCTCAGCTTGTTCCGAACAAGACCAAGACCAATGAAGCACCGGAGTACCGCATTTATGCGGGCGGAGCTGAACTCGGGGCGGCTTGGCGGCAGGAAAGTAAGAATGGCGGCGCGCCCTATCTTTCCGTGAAGTTGGACGATCCAAGTTTCACAGCACCGGTGCGAGCGGCATTCTTTGAGAATACCGAAGACGGAACGGGCGTGATGATCTGGTCAAGAAACTCCACCTAGGTCACCGCTAAGTTTTAAAAGCGTTGAGCGGAAATTTGGATCATGCCCCGGAGAGTGTGATTTGGGGCATATCCTTTAGCCTAGGCATCACATGTCTCCCAAAGCAATCTAGGCCTTCCAGATAATCCGGGAAAATCAGCAGAATGCTGTCGATGTCACCCTCAGAAGACAGATCCGCAATGGTATTTGCAACAAGCGCGGGTTCTCCAATCACGGGCATGCCAAAATAGATCCGGCGCGGGTCGGCCAAACGGGCAGCTCCGTGCTTCTGTGACCTTTCTCTGTTCTCTTTCAGCTGGGCGTTTCCTACATTTGTTACCGCTTCTATGTCGGCTCCTTCAATTAGGAACTCCGAATATGCTTCAGCTTCCTTCTGAGTGTTCCGCATAACGAGGTTGAGCGCCACCGATGTCTTGATCTGCTTCCCTTCTTCCCGCGCAATCTCCTTGGCCCTTATTGCCTTGAGCTTCGCCTCTTCAAGATTCCGGCCGGAAATAAAACTAACGTCCGTTTCACGCGCTGTAAATCGAAGCCCCTCCTCCGACGTGCCCGCACAAACGATTTGTGGACGAAGTGCTGGTTTTGGATCTGATACGCAATCCTCCAACTGGAAGTATTTGCCCAGATGAGTAACACGCTCCTCGCTCCAGAGCCGTCGCACGAGCTGAATCCATTCAGATGCATATTCGTACCGGCTTTTGTCATAGTTTTCAGGCACAATTCCCATTTGCGCATACTCGGCAAGCGTTGCCCCGGTGATAATGTTCAATCGCAAGCGACCCCCGCTGACATCGGCAATCGTTGCGGCCATCTTTGCCATGAGCACGGGATGATAAAGCAACGGATTCACCGTCGCGACCAAATCGATACGATCCGTATCAGCCGCGAGAGCCGACATTAGAGAAAAAGACTCCAGAGCGGAGTCCCAAAAAGAAGAAGCCCCCCCAAACCCTCGCCATTTGGACATGGCAAATACATAGTCCAGACCGAGCGCTTCGGCGGCCCGAGCGATCTGAAGATTCGTGGTATACTTGGGCTCATAGGATGGAGCATTGGTCGAGAATACAAATCCATTCTTCGCGATAGGCAAAAATACCCCGATCTCTAGGTTCTTCATTGCTCGCTCCTTATTCATTCGATTGATTGGCTTGCTGATTATAATTTTTCCAGGTCATGCTGATGCACCCCCATCAATTGCAATGGCCTGGCCAGTGATAAAGCCTGACTGGTCAGACGCGAGAAATGTGACTACGTTTGCAACGTCCTGGACCTGCCCCACTCGCCCCAAAGGTATGCGCCTCGCCCGATCCTCGATTGCTTTACGGTAATCAGCATCAGGAAGATTCAGCCAGTTTCTGGAAAACCTTGTGACAATGTGCCCCGGGCAGACCGCATTCACGCGTATCCCGTCGGGACCGAGTTCCCGCGCAAAACATCTCATCATCATGAGAACCCCGGATTTGCTGATGGAGTAAAGCGGACTAGGTGAACCAGCCCTAAGCGCTGCGGCTGAAGACATGTAGATTACCGACGCTTCTCCAGCACACCTTCGCATGATCGGCGCAGCCAAGTTCGTCGCGAAGTAGTGGCTCTTGAGATTTAGATCGATAACAGCGTCGAACGCTTCCTCCGTGAGATCGAACTCGTTCGGCCCGGTTGCCCCCACGTTGCAAAATAAAATATTCAGCTTACCAAATTTCCTGTCGACATAGCTAAATAACTCACGAAGATCATCCGTGGACGATGCATCCGTCTGGAAAGCTTCCACTTTCCCCGGAAGCGGATCCGTTTGCGAAGCAGCAGCTTCTGCAGCACTTCCCTCTTTGTCGGCCAGCAATACGCATGCACCTCGCTGAGCCATGGCAAGGCCGGAAGCCAAGCCGATGCCTGACGCGCCTCCGATTACTAGGGCAACCCGGTCTGCTAGACTTTGATCATGATCGGTTCGGTTATTCAGCGTGTTCAACACTCATTCTCGATTCGGATGTTCGGCCCAAAGGGTCGGGTCGTTCTTGACTCAAATTAGGCGACGGCCATACAGATGAGAATGCACGATCTATCGCACACGTAATTGAATGTGACTCATGAATGCGACGAAATGAACTCAACGATCTAATTGCTTTTGTCGCCGTTGCTGACCAACTGAGCTTTCGCAAAGCCGCCACTCAACTTGGGGTCACGCCCTCCGCTCTCAGCCATACGATTAAGCAGCTTGAGGACCGCATGGGATCCAGACTCCTGAATCGCACCACACGCAGTGTAGCACTTACAGAGGCGGGGGAACGTCTGGTAGTTGAAATCCGTCCCGCAATGAGTCGGATTGCTGCGGCGATCGACGACTTAAGATATGAGCGCAAGAAACCAGGCGGAACGGTACGAGTATATGCCAGCCTCGTAGCAGCCTCTACCGCAATCATACCAGTCTGGAGCCAGTTCCTCGCAGCCTATCCGAGCATTGAGTTGCAGTTAGAGGTGGGTGAGGCGTTTCGTGACATCGTTGCCGGTCAATTTGATGCCGGCATAGCTCGCCGCGAACGCGTGCCCAAAGACATGGTTGCTATTCGCCTCACCGGCCCCCTTAAGGTGGCAATCGTTGGAAGCCCCTCATACTTTGCCCGCCATCGGTCACCACGCACACCGCAAGATCTTGAGCGACACCAATGCATTATCTATCGACGCTCGACGGGCGATGCATTTACAACTTGGGACTTTGAGAAGAGAGGCAAGCAGCAGGCTGTAAAAGTCAACGGTCAGCTAATGGTCAATAGCGCAGAACTAAATGTCCGCGCTGCTCTTGATGGGCTGGGGTTAGCATACTCTATCGAGTCTATAGCAGACCCATTTTTGCGCACCGGACAGCTCGTGAGAGTGTTGGAGGATTGGTCACCAATTATAGATGGCCTCTACCTCTTTCATCCAAGTTCAAGACAGACACCTGCGGCGCTTCGCGCGCTCATAGACGTCCTGCGCGACCCCAAGTCGGCGGAATGACCTTTTCATCAATTGGCCTCATCAATTCATGCAATAATTTAGGTATTTTTCGCACTAAAATTGCGTCTATGATGATTCCTAGTTTGAAGATCGGTGCCGGTTCGCACGACATCATCCAATGGAGCCGACTAGTTGAATTCATCCGATGTGGCAGATGCGTTTAGACAATGCGCTAGGCGCATCGCTAGTACCGTGGCAGTCATTGCAGCAGCGGATGCGAAAGGTGGCACGGCTATGACTGCAACATCGATCTCCACACTCTCAATGGATCCGCCTGCAGTTTTGATCTGCGTCAACAAACGGGCCAGCTTATTTGGTGTCCTGGAGCGGGACGCAGAGTTCAGCGTCAACTTCCTGTCTGTAGGACAGGAAGAACTCGCCCGGCTTTGCAGTGATGCGACCAGCAGGGAAAAGCGCTACTTGGATCCAGCTTTTGCACATGGTGACGAGTGCCATGCCCCCACGGTGTCTGGCGCGGTCGCGAACCTGATCTGCAAGCAAGTGCGGACCATTTCATATGGCAGTCACGTGGTGATCATTGGTGAAGTGAAAGCCGTACAATCAGGCGGCTCAGCACCCCTGCTGTATTCAGATGGAAAGTATTGTCAACTTGCAGTCGCGACATAGCCCTCTACGGGCACCTATCCCGACAAACGATGCCAATCGATGATTGATAGGCCATAGCCTTCCAGACCGGATATCCTCTCCGGTCTCTCCGTTTCCGAAATGACGCGCATGCGCGTAACTCCAAGATCCCGCAAAATCTGCGCACCAATTCCATACTCCCTCAGCCTCGTTGGGGGGGTATTGGAACTTTTTATTCCAAAACGGCTTGCCATGGACCCTGGCCGTATCGTGTTGACAAACACAATAGCGCAGGGTGTCCGACACTCGTTCATAAGCGCCATGGTCCTTGGAATGATATCCCGCCTAGCCCCCTTTTCCCCAAGCAGGTCCGAAAGAATATCGACTCGGTGAACACGAACAGTAGTTACAGCTTCGTTCCGGATACACCCCTTTTGGATTGCAATGTGTTCTTGTCCGTCAAGCCTACTCCGGAAGAGAACCGCTCGAAACCCTTCGCCAAATGCTGTATTTATTGGCATTTCACCGATCCGCTCGACATACCGGTCATGCTTTCGACGCCAGGCAATAAGGTCGGAAATCGTTCCTATCTTAAGGTTGTGATGCCTCGCGAAAACGGCCAAGTCAGGCAGCCTCGCCATGGATCCATCATCATTCATGATTTCGCAGATAACGCCGGCTGGCATCAAACCGGCCATCCGAGCGATATCTACAGCCGCCTCCGTGTGGCCAGCACGAACCAATGTACCCCCGTCGCGGGCAATTAGAGGGAATACATGTCCAGGAGAAACAATGTCATTCGCATCACAAGTTGGATCGACTGCCACGGCGACCGTTCGGGCCCGATCGTGTGCTGATATTCCTGTGGTTACCCCCTCTCTCGCTTCAATTGACACAGTGAAAGCTGTTTTCAGATTCTCCCGATTTGTTCTGGCCATAAGATCAAGATCAAGCACTTGGGCACGCTCTCGCGTCATAGCAAGACAAATCAGACCGCGCCCATGAGTGGCCATAAAGTTAATCTGCTTCGCATCAGCAAATGTAGCCGGAATGATCAGATCACCTTCATTTTCGCGATCTACAGCATCGACCAGAATGAACATTCGACCTTGTCTGGCTTCCTCTATTATTTCCTCGGTCGGAGAGATATCTGCCTCAAGCACGAGAACAGGTTCATTAGGTCGATCCATTGGGGACGCTTCCTCACACTCAATTCTGTATCAAACAAGGAACGGAATCCGGAGTAAGACTCCGTAGTCCGGGTCCGGAGTTGCTCCAACTCGGACTTGGCTTCTCGCTCAGAAGGATTTTCGCAACTGAATGCCAATGGTTCGCGGATCACCAGGAAACCCGTAATTCCAACCGAGCCTTTGAGCGTTCGACGCACCAGCCAAGTATTCTTCATCAGTCAGATTCTTGCCGAACAGCGAAAGGTCAATTCTCTTACTCTCGATCCGCCAGGTAATCCGTGCGTCCAGCAACCCGAAGGCTTCTTGTGAGAGACTTGCCGGGTCATAAACGCTTGTTGGCTGATCCAGTACATCAGGCTGGAAGTTGACATCATCTGTCCACGCCCAATGAGCATTGAACCGCAATGATCCATCGTTCAGCGGGACTTCATACGTAGCCCCCAGATTGTAGGTCCACTCGGGCGCCGAGAACGGCTGATTGGTCAAATCCAGAGCGTTACCCGCGCTATCGCGCGCGATAAACTCACCATATTCCGCATGCAGGTAGGACAAACCTGCGTCCAGCGTTAGTGATGAACTAGGTTTTGCGACCACCTCGACCTCGCCACCATATAGCTCTGCTTTTGCTGCGTTTCGGATGAGATTTACTGGGACATTGTTCACGAGATCGCGAATAAGCTTCTGGATGTCTGAATAGTCCTGATAGAATACCGCACCGTTTATCCGCATACGGTTATCCAAGACATCGGACTTGAATCCAACTTCATAATTGGTGACCTCCTCGGGCTGGAACGGAGCGTAGGAGGCCTCCAAAGCTGCCAGGCTATTCTGAACGCCGCCGGAGCCGTTGTAGGTAAAGCCGCCTGCTCGATAGCCTGTGCTGACCGAGCCGTACAGCATCAGTTGCTGAACCGGCCGCCAATCTGCGCTGATAAGCCATGTAGTCTTATCCGTAGTTTGGGATACTTCGTAACTGCAATTCGGAAAGGTCGGCCCTCCGAGAGCGGGATCCAACAGATTACATCGTGCCGACGGAAAATTCAGAATTGGTGGCGGTGTGTTCGCTGGGTCCAGACGGTTATGAGAGTCCATTACTCTCTTATCTTCCGTATAACGAACCCCTCCTGTCATGCGGAAATTGTCGGTAAAATTGAGCACCGCCTGAGCAAAGGCTGCCTTGCTCGTATTTTCAATGTCCGCGTCAATGATCGCTGCTCGATTGGCGTTGATATATATCAGTCCCTCATTTGCCTGATACTCGTTTCCGGTTTCATGACTATAGAATACGCCAACTTGCCAGTCCAAGCCGGCGCCGTCGATCGCGGAAAGCTGGATTTCCTGACTAAAATTCTGTTGGCGCGTCGAAATTCCGGAGCTGTTCAATATGTAGAATGGTGTAGCGTCCAGATCGATCGCGACATCCCGAGTCTCCAATCGCCGGTAGGCAGTGACAGATTTCAATGTCGCAGAACCCATCTCGAGGTCGCCGTTGACCGAGAATCCGTAGTGATCAAGGTTATCGTAAATTGTGTCGTTAGGAAAAGGAGCCTGAAAACTCTGATATGGATCGTCCTGATAAGCGTCGTAGTAGCTTCGCCAAACATCGTACGCAGTCTGTAGATCAGTGGACGAGGACGGATCCAGACCCAACTGGCTCGCCACGGCCAGCAAACCCACCGAGCCCATCATCGCATCCTTGGTGATGACGATGATCGAACCATTGTTACGTTGCCTCACATAATCAGCGGAAAGCACGATGCGTGAAGCCGGAGTAGGCTCGGCCAATAGCTGCAGTCGCCCCGATAGTACGTTATCATCGCTAACATCGTTACCAGTGATGTCTTCACCATATCCATCGCGGGAAATGGATTGCCCAGCGAATCGAACCGCCAACTTGTCCTTGATGATAGGCAAGTTAAGTGCCACCAAAGCTCGAGCATTGTTGTAGGATCCGTACAGAAAGTCGACATATCCGCCCGGATCATAAGTGGGCTGTTGAGTGGTGATATTCAGCGCGCCGCCAGTTGTATTCTTGCCAAAGAGAGTACCTTGCGGGCCCTTCAGAACTTCAATTTGCGCGACATCTATGAGGCTGGATCGCAATCCATAATTTCTAGGATAGTTCACTCCATCAACATATACGCCCACAGAATTGTCAGTCGTCAGCCTGCTGTCTGCTTCACTTTGTCCACGGATTGTTAGCTTTGCCCTTCCAGACGAGTTCTGTGACCATATGTACAGTCCCGGTGAAATCTTTTGGACTTCGAGTATATCTCGAACGCTTAAATCCTGAATTGATTGGGCGGATACAGTTGTGATTGCAATGGGAACGTCCTGCTGACTTTCTTCTGTTCGACGAGCCGTGACAAGAACCCTGCCCAATCTTGCAGCAGGCTCCTGGAGCACACCCTCTGCAGAAACGGAAGAGTCCCCAGCACGCGCACTTTCCTGCTGAGCCGACGATTCGCCAGCACAAAACGTAATCGCGATGAATGCGGAGGACGCGAGAACACATCCCCTCCCCGAAACATTGTAAATCGCCACTTTTACCTCCCATTCTTGATATTCTTCTTTTGTTGGCAGGTCGGGCGGGGACTCTCAAAGACTGTATGAATCTGCTAGCTCGGATACGGGCTTATCGAGCGAACCATCCAAGGTCGTAGAGATTCCTGAACACTGCATACCTGCAGGCCAAATGGTCTCCGGTACCCAGAAAAATGAGAATGCATTATTTATTGTACGATGTATTGAGCTCAGCTCATCAAAGATGTGTCCTGAAAAACCTAAGCAGGCGCGAGGTTTCTGCGCGGCATATCAGCCGTTTTTCATCGGGGACGCTGGAAGCCAACGCACTTTTAGCATGAGGCATTAAATGAGGCGCGGACTCATTTTTTGCTCATTGCGCAGATCGCGCCTCGGACGTCTTGGATCTGGCATCTCCCAGAAATTCCTCAATCGCAGCGTGAATGTGATCAAGCAGTTCCGGAATGGTATCTTTATCTACACGACTGGTTGGACCGGCTACAGAAATTGCCATTGGAACAATTCCCGCGTGCTCTGGCAGTGCGACCGATACAATTGCGGCCCCCTTTACGAACACGTTTGAGGAATAAGAATAGCCGTTCTTTCGCACGCTCCGAATGTCCTTTAATACGTCCCCAATATCGAAGACCCGGCCTTCGTCACTGCCCAATGCATTGATCCGCTCTACCGCCTTGACAACCTCTTCTTCTGATTGCTTGCTCAGTAAAACCCTACCTGCAGATGACCGGAGAAGCGGCCTCCAGGTTCCCACGGGGGGCGCATAGCTCAAAGACTGCGCGGTATGTACAATTCGAACCTGCTGAATCCGCAACCCGTTTTGGGTTCCCAATAATACAGATTCCTGCGTTATTGTTGCGAGATGCTCCATCATCTGCTCGATTGCACTTCCTTCAAACAGCTGATCTCGGATCCACTCGCCAAGAATCGAAAACCTTATGCTCGGACTGTACGTCTTTTTCTCTGAATCGTAGTTCAAATAACCCATACTGTTGATGCTGCGTAACAAGGCTAAAGTGCTAGATACCGGGTAGTCCATGTCATGCGCGATTTCTGATAACGTACGTGGTGAACGCATCTTCTCAAAATATTCGAAAATCAGCAGAACGCGCGCTGCTGACTTCACTCCGGTAGAATCGGACTTACCGCTCACCTAAGAACCCCTTGTCGGCCCTGTTCTGGATACAATGCATTTCTAATAAGATACCCTGATGCGCGAAGCAAACTTTTTCACATTCGTGAACCCGGATTGCGGCACACTCCTCACATTCCTAACAGTTCCGCACGCTTGAGCGTATTATCAAGCATCCGAATTGAAGCGATGTCGATCATAGTGCCATCAATCTGCACTGCCCCAAGCCCATTGCCTTCCGCCTCCCGGAAGGCTTTCGCGTATCTACGCGCCCGGTCCACTTCTGACTGAGCCGGAGAGAATATTTCGAGAGCCGGGGCTATTTGTGAGGGATGGATTGCCCACTTCCCGACCATGCCGAGTGACATCGCGCGCCTAGCTTCTTCTCTATAGGTCGCTTCATCCTTGAAGTTCGCGAAGGGACCATCGACCGCATCTAGTCCCGCCACTCGAGCCGCCATGGTCACCCGAAAACGTGCATAGTGAAATATGTCGCCAGGGTAATCCGTCGCTCCGCCGATTGCGTCTCCTGTTATGCCTTGTGACGCAGAATAATCACCCATTCCAAAAATGAGCGCTTCCATTCGATCTGTACAATGGGCAATTTCCTCAACGTTTTGCAGTGCTTGCACTTCTTCGATCAGGACTTCGATCCCTATACGATGTTGAAGCTTTAGCTTCGCCTCTAGCTGGTTCAACATTCGGTCAAGGAACAGGACATCGGCGGCAGTGTACGGCTTTGTCAGCATTATGGTGTCAATATTATCACCAGCCCCTTCAACTACCTCAATAATATCATCATGACACCACTGCGTTGTGACGTCATTGATACGCACACATCGGGTCTTTCGCCCCCAATCCAGATTGTTTAGGGCATGAATGATCTTGGCACGCGCAGCTACCTTCTCCGATGGCGCAACCGCGTCTTCAAGATCACAGAAGACATGATCTGCCGCCGAAGCCGCACCTTTTGCCAGCATTTTTTCGCTGCTTCCTGGTACGGACAATTGGGATCTTCGAATTCGCATCGGTTGCTTTGTCATGGTCGGTTCTCTTGAGGTTTGCGTTTGTTTATGTCGTTTGGCTGCTGATGGATCAGGCCGACTGAGCCGACGCTTGATCAGGAGGAGACGAACGCGGCATTAGGGGCATCAATGCAATCATACAGATTGCAGTGACCACCAAAGAAAAAATCATGAACCCAAAGCCGAGCGCAAACTTGCCCGTAGCGTGCACAAGAAAGCCGATCGTCGCTGGTGCTATCGTAGCACCGATCTGCCCGGCAACATTGTATATACCTATATAAGTACCGCGAACGTTTGCTGGCGCCAAATCGATAGCGATTGACCCCTTAGACGCACCAGCCCCGAACAGGAAAAAAGCTGTAGCCGAAAGGCCGATTACGGCTACCGGCAGGTCCTCGGCCACATAGGCCAAACCGAGAGAGAGGCCAGCAGCAACATAGCAAACTGTTACCATTTGAATTCTGTATCTGTGGAAAAATGTCGAACCTAACCAGCCTCCCAAAAGGAGGCCGACAAAGCCAAATACATACGGAACGCTACCCACGAACCCTGTCCCCATCATGTTGATTTCGCGCTCTAGGAACAAGTAAGTCGGCATCCATCCCAAGAAGCCCCACTGCGCAATATCGGTTGTAAAATTGGACAGGGATAAGACCCACAGACTAGGCCGCCGAATGACCTTCGACATAGGTACGGCATCGTCTTCGATATCGCTACTTTCCTTTGTTTTATGCGGCTCCTTCCTCTTGGGAACCATCAGATAAGCAACTGCAGATGCGATAACAGCTGGCACAGCCATAATCATAAACATGCCTTGCCAGCCCACGGCGTCGATGAGCAATGCCACAGTGGGGCCAGCCACAGCAGGACCAAGCATCAGTGATGAAATGCAAATGGCAATCGCGCCGGCCCGCTGTTTGGGCTCAAAATGATCGCCGATCGACTTATAGATTGATGGCGAGAAAAGTCCCTCGGATATTCCCAAGCCAAGACGCATGACAATAAAGCCGGATACGGCGGTTACAAAGCCGGTAAGTCCGGTAAACGTACCCCAAAGTAAGGGGGTGATGATTAGAACCCATCGCGCCCCCCATCTGTCGGCTGCGATTCCGCCAGGCACAAGCGCCAAGGCATAACCAAGTCCAAATGATGATAGTACAATTCCAAAGGCGGCGGCATTCATCGAGAGGTCGGACATGATAGCCGGCCCTGCGAAGCTGATCGCAGATCGGTCCATGTAGTTAATAAATATGAGCAGCCAGAGGCTGAATATTATTTGGGCTTTGGTTTTCACCGGATCCTCCCCTGGAGACAAACATCCATTTTTTCTCATTTGTGTAAATGATTTTTATGGATGCGCAATAACTTTCCCCCAATGTCTCTGACAAAAAGTACGGACGTGCCTCTCGACGAGCCACCCACCAAAGCCGATGGCGTTGCTAATTCTCTTGCCCTAAGTAACATTCTAACATGACCGAAAAGATCTTGAGCGCCTCCGACGAAGTTCTCGCAATGGACCTTCTTTTGGCATTGGGCTTGTTCGTTCGCCGGTCCCGCCTGGAGGGAAAGCGAAGCGATCTGAATGCAACTCAAGCGTCCGTGCTGTTCAGATTGTGTCGAACAGCGAAAATGACTGCCGCAGACTTAGCCCGTGCAGAGTTTATTAAGCCCCAGTCAATGGCCGCGATATTGAATCAACTTGAGGCAGACGGACTCGTAGGCCGTCGACCAGATCCTGACGACAGACGACAAGTATTGTTCTCGCTGACGGCCAAAGGTAATGCGGAAATAAGCAAAAGAGCCATTGAAAAACGCAAATGGATGGCCGGTACAATTTCACGACTAACGGCTGCTGAAAGAAAGTTACTCGAAGAGGCAATACCTCTAATCGGCAAGCTGGCGGATTCGTAGCCCGTTGCCTGCGTCAGGCTAGGGTTTACTCCCAAGGCTCCTCTGCGGCCACCCGCTCTCCTGCAATACGCCCGGTGACGATGCATTCTGCCGTATTTCCCCCACCCTCATAAAGGAAACCGTACATCGACCCAAATTCACCCGCGCCATACAAACGCGGGATAGGATGATCGTCAGGATCTACAATTTGGCAAGCCGCATTCCGCTTAGCTCCACCTTGCGTATTTGGACCTCCCGGCCATTGAATAACCGCATAGAATGGCGGTGTATCGAGAGGCGCCATTTTTTCGACAGGTCTGTTGAAATCTTCGTCTCGGCCGAGTGCGCAGTACCGATTGAAAATTTCCACTGTGTCCTGCAGTTGCACTGGAGGAACACCAATTTTCTTAGCCAAGTCTCCAATTGTGTCGGCCTTGATAATCCAACCCCTTTCTATCTCTCGCGAATTGTCCTCGCTCCATTGGTATAGTTGGGCCGGTCCAGAAAATCCTGTTCGGTGAATGATAGGACCTTCGCATCTGGTTTTCTCATCGAATATCAGGTGACAAGGGATTCTCGGAAACTCAGCGCGCTCCGTATCGAAGCGCACGACTTCCCAATAAAATGTGTGTACCCTGTAAAACTCGTTCGCAAAGCGCATCCCATGTTTGTCAACGATGAGGAATGAATAGGAGGATTTGAACTTTGAAAATTCTTTTCCGAACCTATCAGTGGCTGCAAATATGGCATGGCGCTCGCGAAGATCCGGACGAACCGTAAATGCGGACGGAAAATCTGGCCACCAGGCTGTTATGCGGGCTGAGACGTTATTCATATGCCAGAGCGCAGCTCCCACTTTCTGCGCCATTTTTACTCCGTCTCCGGTGTTCGCCGGGTTCCCATAGAATCTAAAGGGCCAGACTCGCAAATAGCTCGCCTGCATCTCCATATTAAATTCAAAACCACCGCACGCCAAAACGACGCCTCTGCGCGCCCTTATCGCCACAGTTCCTGTTCCTCGATCTGCGACGACACCAAGTATTTCGTTAGTTACTGGATTCTTGATCAGTTCCCGAGCCGCCGTCGAGTATTCGACTCGCACGGCTCTTTTCCTAACGTTTTGTGATAGACATTCAAACCACCCCCACCCAGCCTGGGGATTGATCACATGCCTGGAAGCGCTTGAGCCTGGGAACTCCCAATACTCTGCTCGGCGCATTGGGTGAACCACTCGACCAGACTCTTTTGCTTGAACAGGCTTGGCTTTACCTGAATCTGAAATTGCAAATATCTCCCCCCCCCTCTAAGTGGCTAAGCCATTCAAAATTCTCGCAAACCAGCTTCGACCAGATGCGAAGCATGTCTTCAGGAACATCGTCTATACCATACAGCTTGTTCATGGCTTTCTGATACGTGTACGCATCTTGCGGGTTTGACGGAGAGTAGATATTCCCTCCAGATAGCCTGCTGTTGGGCGTGTGCTTAACTTCCACAACATCACCGACAGCATCACATATGTCGGCTTCCATTTTTTCCAGAACGAGTACGCTGGCTCCAAAGTCATGCGCTGTGATAGCCGCTACTGCACCTGCACCGCCGTAGCCGATGATGACTACGTCATACTCAACGTCCCAAGCTGGCAGTTTCAGGTTCACTGAAGCAGTCACCATGAGGACATCTCCTTTTTGCTATACGGTCCTGGGAAGTATTTGTCGCGCCTGTCTCTATGGCTGCATAGCTGACAAAGAAGTTCTGGATACAACACAAGTCGTCTACTTTATCAGTTTAACTGTCTTTCTGTACACGTTAAATGCTCCATGAGAAAGTCGGAAGGCAGAGTTATAATGTGCTAAAAAGACCTATCGGATGAAAAGCTCGAACTTCTTTGACGGGCTAAAAAGTGGCAATGTTCACACCAGTCCCGCAGAGTGCGCCAGCGCTCCGATATATGCGATATAGGCACAGAGAAACGCTGCTCCTTGGAAGCGCCCCAGCCGAACGCCGAATAGTACTAGCAGCACGAGCAGTCCGCTAGCTACAAGCATGACAGGCAAATCAAACCGAAGTCCGGCCTCTGACACCTCAGCCCCTCCTACAACTCCGGCGACGCCCCCAACTGCAAGCAGATTGAAAATATTCGATCCGACCACATTGCCGAGCGCAAGATCCGATTGTTTGCGCAACGCTGAAGCAACCACGGTAACCAGCTCCGGAAGCGACGTTCCCAGTGCGATAAGAGAAAGCCCTATCACTTCCTCCCGAATATGCATCGAACGAGCGATTTCTGCCCCATGGTCAATTATTAGCGAAGCTCCAAACGGGAGACCTGAAAGCCCCAGCAGCAGAAACGGGATAATTTTCCGAAGATCATGGGGCCCCTGATCGATATCGAGCAGTTCCTCGGAAAACGAATCGAGCTCGCCTCCCGACTTCGCGCGCCAACCAATAATTACGACATAACCGAGAACTGCCATGAGCAGGAGCAATCCAACTCGGAAGTTGATTTCCCCCAAGCCATACAGAGCTCCAGAAAAGGCCAAGGATGCCAACGCCAACACAATAGCATTGGATCTCAGGCCAAAGAGCCGACTCGACATTGGGTATATCAAAGCAGAAACACCTAGAACCAACAGAACATTCGCCGTGTTCGAACCAACGATATTGCCAAGCGCGATGCCAGATGCCCCGGCGAGCACCGCTTCGGCTGATACGAACATCTCTGGCATTGAAGTTCCAAAGGCGACAACGGTGAGACCGACGATCAGCGGTTCAATTTTCAGACGTTCCGCTAGCCCGACACTCCCACGCACCAGGAGATCACTTGCGACCAACAGCACCACAATGCCGCCAGCCAGCAGCGCTAAATGAAAAAGAAACTGCATCATCTCAACGGCACAGACCGGGCGCCTACTCGAATGCCCCTGCAGATCGCAGTACGTTGATTTGTCATGATAGTACTCACAGCGGTCCTGAGAAAGTCCAGAGCGGCCGTGATCGAGAGCGGCGTATCAAATTCTCGAAATCCCAGTTTGCTGTTACTCTTCATCGCACAATCCAAGCGACCTGAAAATTTGGGCTCGATGCTCATCAAGCATTGGTGCACGATTTCGTACCCCGCCTGGTGTACTGGAGAACCGTAGTGGTGTGTTCGCAATCACCACACTCCGAGTTGAGCCTGGCTGGTCAACTGATGCCAACATTCCGCGCATCGCGGTATGTGGATCCTTTATGATATCTTCCGCATTGTTAACCGGCCCAACCGGAACCTCGCCGCCGAGGATGGAGGCAACCTCGGCTTTTGTTCTCAGCCGCGTCCACTCGCTCACAACACTGATGACATGATCTTGGTTATTCAGTCTGGCCGCGTTGCTTGCATAGGATGGGTCGGTCGCTAACTCAGGTCGCCCCATGTGCCTACAAAGGGCAGACCAGAAGTTCTCTTGATGTGCCGCAATGCTTACCCAACCATCCGTAGTCGGAAATATTCCAAATGGACACAACAGCGGATGGTTATTCCCTTCTGGCTTCGGCGCCTTACCTGTGTACGAGTATTGATAGATCGATCGCTCACAGAGCGCGATCATGCCATCGTACATTGCAATATCGACAAACTGCCCCTCGCCGGTCCGCTCTGAATGTCGCAAGGCAGCCAAAATCCCGAAGGCCAACATCATAGCAGGAACCGTGTCACCTATCCCTGGACCAATCTTCATTGGCGCGCCATCACGCTCGCCCGTAATTGCCATGCTGCCTCCCATTGCCTGGGCGACAACATCGTAGGCGGGCCACTGCAGATAGGGACTCGCGCCGCTTCTCGGATCACCAAAGCCACGGACGCATGCGTATACCAACTTTGGATTTTGCTTAATCAATGAATCGTAACCGAGCCCAAGCCGCTCCATTACTCCACTTCGATAATTCTCGACGAGGACATCGGACTTTGTGACTAACTTCAAGAAAATCTGCCTGTCGCATTCTTCCTTGAGATTTAGGACAATGCCCTTTTTGTTCCGGTTAATACTTTGGAAGTAGCCGCCAAACATCCGCTCTTTGTCGTCATCATTGTAAGGACCCAGCGTACGCGTTGTATCGCCGGTTGGCGGCTCAATCTTTATGACCTCCGCTCCCTGATCAGCCAACATCATGGTACAGTAGGGACCTGCAAGCATCATTGAGAGGTCAAGAACTCTCACACCAGAAAGCGCCCCCCAACCCGGTTCATCGGACTCCATGTCGTGTAACTTTCTATTTGCTCGTGTACGGTGGTTGTGAGACTGGAAACTTTGCGCAGCCACCCGCCTACCTACCAAGCAGGTTGTCGGATATGATCCGTTGCTGGATTTCGGACGACCCCTCAAATATTTTGGTAAGACGAGCGTCGCGCCAATGCCGCTCCATCGCAAAGTGGGTTGTATAACCGGCCCCACCCAAAATCTGGATACCTTCGCTCGTTACACGCTCGGCCATTTCGGCGGCATAGTACTTCACCATCGCCGCCTCGAGATCGCAGCGCGCACCTGAGTCGATCTTGGTACAAACATCGTACAGAAGTGCTCGAGCAGCGGCGATTTCTGTCGCCATTGTCGCGATCTTGAAACGGATTGCCTGAAAGTTCCCTATGGGTTGCCCGAATTGGACGCGTTCCTTCGCATACGAGATAGCGTCCTCTAGGGCCCCTTGAGCCAATCCAATTGATCTAGCTGCGGTATGTGCGCGGGCTTTTTCCAGGCCATGAGAGATGATGTAAAATCCCTTACCTTCTTCGCCCATAAGTGCCGAAGATGGCAAACGAAATCCATCAAAAGCCAGCTCGTAGGTTTTCCAGCCAAAGTATCCAATCTTCGGTATTGGTGCTCCGCTGACACCAGCCGGCAACTCGCCTCTCTTCTTAGGGATAAAGAAGAGACTCAGCCCTGAATGGCGCCGCCCATTTTCCGCAGGTGATGTACGTGCAACTAGGATTATAAAATCGGCACCATCCGCAAAAGTACACCAGTACTTGTTGCCCGTTACAACCCAGCTGTCCCCGTCGCGCACAGCACGGCAAGAGATATTAGAAACATCAGATCCCGTGTTCGGCTCTGACATTGCAAAGGCTCCCAACATTTCGCCCCTCGCCACTTTTGGCAAAATTTCGGCTCGCTTTTCCGCAGCAAGCGACTCCATTCCGATGAGTTGATTGCCCCTGGCGACAAGACTCGCAACGCTCATCCAACCTCGAGCCAATTGTTCCGTGACAAGACAGTATTCAAAACAACCGAGACCTAAGCCGCCATGCTTTTCGTCGATCAGGATTCCGAAATAGCCCATTTCGGCCATCTTCTGCCGAAGGGATTCGGGCATATCTCCACGCTCGGGATCTAGTTTGTTGGCGATGGGCAAGACTTCTCGAATCGTGAAGTCCCGTGCGGACTGCTGAATCATGCGGCGATCCTCGGTCATGTATCCGAGATCATTTTCATTCTCTTTGAGCACCTGAATTGAGTCTCCCTGATTAGAGCGCCCATCGCGGCGCACTCCGCGCCGCCACCCGCCAATTGGAGTAGCGCTCGCAGGTACTACCGCCTAGCAAAACTTCCTCTATGTGTAAATATTTTTCACGTATAAGAACGTGATCTTTGATCCCGGCAGTTATCAGGAACCCGCTTTGGGTTGCCGTCCCGTTACAAGCACCAGCTCCCCCTGGTGCTGAGGCCGCGGATAGCGCGCCGTAATGGAAATATCGGCGTAGTCGGCATGGAGCAGGAATTGCACCCATTCGGCGATTGTTGCGCAGGTCTTGCCATGTGTGTCGTCTTCGGCGAACTGGGCATTGGGATTACTGAAGAGGTCGTAGTTGGCAAAGACTCCGCCAGGCACCAGTCTGCTGGCAACCTCCCGAACAAGCCAATCTTTCCGACTATTGTCCAAATGATGAAGTGCGGCAGATGAAACGACTGCATCAAACGGGCCACGCAAAATCTCGGGCCAGTTTCCCACGTTCATGTCCCAGGTTTCATATCGGAAACGTCCCGTGTACGCCTCAAGCCGCGTTCGGCCCTTTTCAATCATTGGAACAGAAAAATCGACGAGCGTCGCTACTGAGTTCGGAAAGTGCTCCAGAATAAAGCGGGTGACTATTCCATCACCCGCTCCCAGATCCAGAACGGTCAATGGTGAATTCAGGTCCGCTGAAATCTGGTCGAGCATCTTTCGAAAACCTATCTTGCGTTGTGGGGCGATTGCGCGCTCCAATTCGGCCCATCGCTCCACATGCTCTTCCGACTTCCAGTGACGTCCCCCTCCCTGCAACTTCATCACACTCCGCTCCGTTTTTTTAGATACCGCCCCTCGAACAAGCTCAGGACCTAGAAATTCTAATCATCAACTGCGTGACTTAGCTCGCTCCAAGCAACAAGCTCTTCGTTGAACCGGCACATCCTATCCTCCGCTTCCATGTATGCCCTGTTGCCCAGAACCAGCCACAGCGGTGGCTCATCCGAAGTGACAGCTTCCACAATTGCACTTGCCATTTTCTTCGGATTGCCAGGTTTCAGGCGTTGCCGATTTCGTGCCGAAAGCAAACGCTCTCCAACACTGGTCCCCGAATAGTCCGACCCGGGCAACACGATGCCAAGCGAGTCACCAAAGAAGTCTGTCTGAATCCCTCCTGGAGCAACCACGGTGACCCCAACGCCAAATGGCGAAAGCTCCGCTGCCAGCGCCTCGCTCATACCGACCATGGCAAACTTACTTGCTGCGTAGATACCCGACCCGGCCTGCCCCCTCAGTCCACCAATGGATGCGATATTTACAATATGGCCTTTTCCACGCGGTCTCATAACGGGAAGGGTCGCCCTCAGCACCGACAGTGTGCCAAAGAAATTCGTATCGAAAAGCCGACGGGCATCGACATCGCTCACTTCTTCAATGGTACCCATAATGCCAAACCCGGCATTGTTTACCACGATGTCAATACTATGGAATTCCCGCAGGCCTGCAGAGACCGCCATATCTATCTGCTCAGGGTGCGTTACATCGAGCGCAGCTGTGATAACTCGGCCGGGGGATGATTGAGCGATATCTCGAACTGACGACGGATCCCGGGCTGTTGCGATCAGGTTGTCCCCACGATCAAGAATTTCTTCGGCAATTGCCCTGCCAAGTCCTTTCGAGCAGCCAGTAACAAGCCAAGTCAGTTTGTCAGTCGCTGAGCTATGAGCTGTAAATTTGTGATCCGCCATGGCACTGGACCTTCAATATTGGCATTGGGGAATTCTAACTGTCAGGCCGTCATGAACGGCTGCCAGCTCGATCGCGCATGACAAGCGTGAGTTCATCGCGGGTCGGCGCATGTAACGGACCATGGCTTGCTCATGCACAGTCGGCTCAGGAAGCGCTTCCAACCACTGATCGTCAACGTAGACTTGGCAGGTAGCACATGCTCGGTCGCCACCGCAGATAGCATCTATGCCCGGGATGTCATTGTTTACCGCCGCCTGCATAAGGGTCTGGCCGATGGGAGACACCACCTCATGCTCAACGCCATCGTGCGCGATGAACATCAACCTGATCGTTGGATTCAATGGTCTGGCATTTGGATCGATGAATTGGTCCATTTGCTCACATCCTTTCAGCTGGTTGGTTTGACTTGCAACCAATCAGGTTGAGGACCGGAAGCCCCAGAAAAATCACTTCAGTGGTTTCATTGGCCACAATCGAACAGGCTTCACCTTCATCCAAATAGAGTGCCGAGAACTTTTCATAAGCTTCATTGTGCATCTCCCCTTTCCCCATTAGCACCACATAGACTCCACGGCCGGTGCAGTTGAGCTTGGAACCAGAATCGACTCTGAAAATGGCAGCTTGGACTTTCGTACTAGAGAATGTTCCCAATGACTTCTCGTACACCCCGCCGTTACCCGGCACCGGGATCCATGGAAACGCTTTTGTATCAATCAAGATTGGCCTTGTGTATTGGGGCCTCGGATACTCAACATCTTTTTGATGTATGTATTCCCACGCTGCTTCGAAGCCGTCCTGAGTACGCTTGCCATCCCTGTCCTGATTAGAACGATATACTCCGTTCTCGAATGTACCAATCTCTGACAATGCCTTAGTCGCTCGAGAAATCTGATCGCGGCTTAGCAGGCCAAACCCACTCGGCGAGCCAAATTGCATCAGGATCATTTTACGAGGAGAGCCAGATTCCGGACCGTAATATGCGCCTTCTGGGAAATAGCCGAGAATCCCCTCCGCGAGCTTACCGTCAACCGTTTCGTCAGATTCCCCTTCAAGCATATAGCGAAACTGATCAAAAGCGTGATGATGCCTTGGTGAATAAAAGCTCTCATCTTGGTGGATGACACGAAGACCGAAGGCGCCAACACCATCGTTCTCCAAATCCGGATTCATCAGCATGAAGGCTTGATTTGTTCCGCCTCTGCCAACCGGCGTTCTTTTCTGCAGAGGAAGGTCACGAACATGCACACTTCTCATTTAATTTCTCCCTGGACTGACTGGATCAAACCTCAAGAAAACCGCTCAGATGGGCACCAGAACCGTGTAATCGAGCTCCAGAACGACCGCTGGATCGTACGATCTCCTTTCGCCCTTTGAGGACGACAGTTCCTCATGTCTGACGCGCCGGTTCTTCACGCCCCACAACCGCAACCGCATTGCCCCCAAGTCTGAACGACCACTCAGGGGGCACATCTCGATGACATCACTGACTGAGTAGATGGTGTCGCCGGCGAATGTTGGGCCAACATGAGACCCAGCATTTATTGCGGCAATCGAAACTACATTCTCAAATCCGTCATAAGACAGCGCGCGACAAAGAGCGATAACGTATCCGCCGTACACGATCCGCTGCTCACGCCCCTCCTCCTTGGCAACGAGAGTATCAAAGTGGCCCATCGCATTGTTCTGGAATAGGCGGGTTGCAAGAGTGTGGTCGCTTTCGTCGATAGTAATACCACCTTCATGGATGATCCGGTCTCCGGCACGATAGTCATTGTAAAATTTTTCCACACCAGTAGCATTGGCCATCACGGAACGAACATCCTTAACAGGAGGCGCTAATATGCTTTCTGGTCTCACCTGTTCGGGCAACTGCGGAATAGCCACTTCTTGGGACCGCTCCTCTGGGATTCGCTTCCTGACGAGCACCCAACGAACAAATTCCAACACACACTCGTTGTCCTGATTGAAGGCGGCCGAACGCACATACACTACCCCTGACAGACCATTCGAAGCTTCTCGCCGGCCAATGACCTCCGATTCAGCTCGAATTGTGTCCCCAACATACACAGGCCGCAGAAATCGAAGTCCCGCATACCCAAGATTACCGCGAGCATTAAACGAAATATCGGCAACCGTTTTTCCAAAGGCTATGTTGAATAGGAGAAAGTCATCGACGGGCCTACCTGCATATCCGAGCTCCTTAGCGACCACGGCCGAGGAGCCAATTGGCTGCCTAGCTCCCGTCAACGCAATGTTGAGCGCAACTTCTCCATCTGTAATGGTTCTAGCTGTTGCATGACGAAAGCGGCGACCGAGAGTCAATTCTTCGTAATAGTTACTCATATACTCACTCAAAATATTGCGCCCAGCCAACGTCGCCTGAGCGACCTCACCAATCAGGCGGGATCTGGAAACTCGATGGCATAGATCTCAATTTCATCCGTACAGGACATTTCCCCAGCCTCCCCCTTAGGAGAGTAAATAAACGTCCTCTCGGGATACGCCTTTCCCTCTATCTCGAGACCAGACGAAAGTGCCCAAGCGGTCTGTGCACGTTCCGGACGGAAAGTGAACTTTCCGCCTTTGCTCATTTTGATCAGAAAGATGCTGATGTCTCCCTCTGGACCAGGCTGGTCGTAAAAGCGACCGAGGACTTTCATTTTGACATTCGGCGCATAGTCAAAATAATTAAAGGCATCGGGATGCATCAAAATTGGAGCTTGATACCCTTCCGGCGGCACAACAAATTTCTTGCCGGTCTTCAATTCGTATTGCTTTTCATAAATTGCCTGAACAGCATCTTCGCGAAATTTTTCGCCCGTTTCTGGATCTACGCCGACATAAACACCATCCTCGATCTTGCCTGTCTGATTGAGCAATTCGACGGCTTTATCGCGATACTCCACCCAAGCATCGCCCATCTGGTGCTCACCATTGTATCCGAATTGAAGCGCAATCCCGACACCGTTATCCTTTTCCTGAGGGCCGTAATATGCCGCCTTTGGAAAATAGGTAATGTCACCTTGCGCCGCGTTTAGCTCAGGCCCATGGTTGACCACACCTTCTTCTGTGAAACGCACTTGTTGAAATGCATGTCTGTGACGTGGAGACCGAAACGCCTTCTCCCCCGCCTGAAATGTGCTGCGCACAAGACGAAAATTAAACCCCTCAGAAGTTTCATCTTCCAGAAGCATCTGCATCATGGCACCTCCCGTTCGCGGCGAATAGCGCTGACGGTTTTGCTCGCGTGCCGGAACCTCCGAAGCGACTGCAATCTTCATGACAATAATCCTCCATTTCACGGAAGCATTATACGAAGATATCTTCGCTTTATCAACCGTGCACGATTGCGAAAATCCCGCCCCCTTCACTCGTCGGAAATTTCGCTGCGCGCGTGTAGATCATCAGTATTTTCAGATGGAAGCGTCAGGGCAGCCAGAACCACCAAAACATGCAAGCCGCAGAGAAACACAAACGCGATGAGCATTGCAGGCGCGAAGTCGGCAGGTGACGAATTCGCACCGACGAGAAGTCCAAGAAGCGTGGCGAACAACGTCGTGAATACGGGCCCGCCAAATCTTTGCACGATGTTCAAGGCCGTTGTAGCGTTAGGCAGATCATCAGGGTGAATCGAGGCGTATGCAGCTGACAGGGTGGGTATGCCTATTCCCCCCATCCCCAATCCCCGGAAAAACAACGCCGTCAGAAACAGTGATTTGACCAATCCAAGGGCAGAGAATGCCAGCAAGGGAATTGTACCTATCAGTGACAAGCTGGCCCCGGCAACCGCAATCGCTCTGAGACCAAAGCGCTTAGTCAGCGCTCCGACGAAGGGATAGGTGCAAATCATACCCAACCCTAGAGGTGCAAGGAAAAGACCCGCCAGGCCGGGCGATAGTCCGCACTGGCGGACCAAAAAGATTGGGATGAGCATCTGACCAGAGAACGATGCTCCATTCGAAAGAAACTGCGTAATCGTAGCTCTTGGAAATATAGCGTCCCGAAATAGGCGGATATCGATGAGTGCGTCTCTCCCCTTCCGTACAGATGACGCAAGAAAAACAATCATTAGGAATAGAGCAACGCCAAGAGCAGCCAGGTAAGCCGGCTCGGATGGATGATCGAGAGAAAGGAGGAATAGTGCTAGCGCAGGTGTCAGGGTCGCAAATCCCAGAATGTCGAACCCGCCTTTTCGGCGGGCACCAATCTCTTCGGGCAACACCACAGCGGCAATGGCAATGGCCGCCACACCAAAGGGAAGGACAGCGAAGAATAACCACCGCCAAGAGGCGGCTTCAAGTATTGCACCAGCGACTACAGGTCCCAACAACGGACCTAACAACACTGGTATGGCAGCGATACTCATGACACTTGTCATATGTTTGCCGGCAGTCCGGGCGATAAGAAGCTGAGCCATTGGGGCAAGTAGCCCGCCGCTCAGCCCCTGCATAATGCGGAAGCCGATCAGCGTTTCGGATGACCATGCAAATCCGCACAATGTAGAAGCGGCGGTGAATATGCAAAGTGCTACGAGATAGAGGGTCTTGCCGCCGACTCGATCCACCAACCAAGCATTCAGTGGAAGCATCAGCGCAAGTGCTAATAAATAGCCGCTTACTATCCAGTGTAGTTCGTCGACACCCGTGTTCAACTCGTCCGCAATCTGAGCGAGCGAAACAACTACTATGGTAGATGAAAGCTGACTTAAGAATCCCCCACACGTCGCAGCAAGGGCTACCTTCCAAATATTCCAACCGATTCGGGTATTCTCGCCAGTCAATTGTATGCCCGCCCATTGAGTGATCAGGTATGCTTACCTCATCCTCCTCGCCTCACTGAATTTCTCATTCGTGAATTGAATTTACATCTATGTGAATTTCTTGTAGCCTGCAATGCCAAATATTGCTAACCGGGCTGCCGAACATGCAGCAGCTCACTAGCAGACTATCAAATCCAGTAAGGAGGCCTCCGATGAAGGTCCTTGTGCCCGTCAAACGCGTGATCGACTACAATGTGAAGGTCCGGGTGAAGCCCGACCAGACCGGCGTCGATCTTGCAAATGTAAAAATGTCCATGAACCCGTTCGACGAAATCTCTGTCGAAGAGGCTGTTCGCATGAAGGAAGCCGGTACGGCGACCGAGGTTGTGATCGTCTCCATCGGGCCGCAACAGGCGCAGGAAACCATCCGCACCGCGCTCGCCATGGGCGGCGACCGGGGCATCCTGATCAAGACCGACGAAACGGTCGAACCGCTGGCCGTGGCCAAGCTGCTCGCCAAGGTCGTGGCCGAAGAAAGCCCGGACCTCGTCCTCCTCGGCAAGCAGGCGATCGATGACGATTCCAACCAGACCGGCCAGATGCTGGCCGCGCTGCTGGACTGGCCGCAGGGCACCTTTGCCTACAAGATCGAGAAGGACGGTGACGCCCTGGCCGTGACCCGCGAAGTCGATGGCGGCCTGCAGACCGTGAAGCTCGCAACGCCTGCCGTTGTGACCGTCGACCTCCGCCTCAACGAGCCGCGCTATGCTTCGCTGCCGAACATCATGAAAGCGAAGAAGAAAGAAATCGCCGAGAAGGCGCCGGCCGACTATGGCGTCGACACCGCGCCGCGCCTCAGCGTCGTGAAAGTGACCGAGCCGCCTGTCCGCCAGGCCGGTGAAAAGGTCGAAGACGTCGCCACGCTCGTTTCCAAACTCAAAGCTGCAGGAGCGATCTGATATGGCCGTCCTCGTAATCGCAGAACATCATCACGGCGCCCTGTCCGACGCGACCCTGAAGGTCGTCACGGCTGCCTCCAAATTCGGCGGCGACATCGACCTGCTGGTCGCTGGCGAGAATGCCGGCTCCGTCGCTCCGGAAGCGGCCAAGATCGCTGGCGTGCGCAAGGTGCTGCAGGCCGAAGGCGAGAGCCTCCGCAAGCAGACCGCCGAAGCCATGGAAGCCCTCGTCGTGCCGCTGATGGCTGGCTATGACGCCGTCTTCGTTCCGGCCACCACGACCGGCAAGAACATTGCCCCGCGCATCGCTGCGAAACTTGACGTGATGCAGCTGTCTGAGATCACCGGTGTGATCGACGCCTCGACGTTCGAGCGCCCGATCTATGCAGGCAACGCGATCATGACGGTAAAATCGTCCGACGCGAAGAAAGTCATCACCGTGCGCGGCACGGCTTTTGAGGCTGCGGGCACCGGTGGCTCGGCATCCGTCGAATCCGTGGATGCACCCGCGGGCCCGTTCAAGTCGGAATTCGTCTCGGAACAGATGGTCAAGTCCGACCGTCCCGAACTGTCCGGCGCGAAGCGCGTCGTCTCCGGCGGCCGTGCGCTTGGCTCCAAGGAAGAATTCGACCGCCTAATCGTGCCGCTGGCCGACAAGCTGGAAGCCGCCGTCGGCGCCTCCCGCGCGGCTGTGGATGCGGGCTATGCCCCGAACGACTATCAGGTCGGCCAGACCGGCAAGATCGTCGCGCCTGAGCTGTATGTGGCCGTCGGCATCTCCGGCGCCATCCAGCACCTCGCCGGCATGAAGGATTCCAAGATCATTGTTGCGATCAACAAGGATGAGGAAGCCCCGATCTTCCAGGTTGCCGACTATGGTCTCGTCGCAGACCTGTTCGAAGTGATCACAGAACTCACTCAGGCTCTATAAGGAAGTCTCATAAGAAAATGCGCAGATTAACCCCGGATCGAAAATCCGGGGTTTGTTGTGTAAACACGAATCGGCTTGATGAATTGTCGTCGCAAAGCGGCTGCGCGCAAAAGGCCCCTTTGCGTAGCAAGTCAATGAATTTAATAGGTTGGTACACTTTCGTCTCGGCTAGTACGAACGACATCATTCTCTCGCTTATTATGCGCGCCAATCTCAGGAGCATTCCCTTCCATTGCCTAGTAATGAACACGCAACAAAGAAAGTGAGCGCCTCAGCATTGGCGAGTGAATTGCGCGTGATTACAAGCGCTCTCCGACGCCAAATGCGGGAGGCGCATCCGTCAGGCCTGAAGGGGGCGCAGCTGCTCGCACTGATGCGCCTTTCACGGGATGGGCCGACGACTGTTACAGATCTCGCGCACGCTGAGGGAATAAGGCCTCAGTCGATGGGCTTTAATATCACCGTGCTTGAAGAGGCAAATCTCGTCAGCCGGGCGCAAGACCCGAGTGACCGCCGACGAACCATTATTTCCCTGACTGACGCAGCACAGGACTTGATCCGTCGATCAAGAGTAGGACGCGAAGACTGGCTTGCTCATGCAATAGAAGATCACCTAAGCAAACAAGAACAAAAGAAGCTTCAAGCATGCCTACCGCTTCTAAGGCGCCTCATCGAGAACATGCGCGACTAGAATGGTTCACCAACAGATCGAAGAATTCGCTTCGCCTCACTTAAATGCGGCGCGTCCACCATTCTACCTTCGAAATCCAGCGCTCCAGAGGAAGGGTTGGCCTGAAAGAGCGCGATAATTCTGCGAGCCTCATCTAATTCTGCATTGGTAGGACGAAAGGCTAGATGAATAGTCTCAACTTGCTTTGGATGAATTGCCAACATACCCGCAAAACCATCCCTCCTTCCTTGAGTGGAATAGGCCGCAAGACCGCTCACGTTTGAAATATCGGGAAAAATCGTCTCAAACGCTGGAACATTCGCGGCGTGAGCCCCAAATAAAACAAGAGAACGGACGACCTCGAAGGGTGGGCGATAGCGGCCATCATTTTCCCTCGCACCTGATGCACCGATGGCCGAGGAAAGGTCTTCTACGCCCCAAGTCAGACCGAAAAGCCGGGAAGAAACGTGAGCATAGTCTCCCAATCGAAATATCGCGCTGGGTGTCTCAGTTACTACTGGGAGGATTACCGCATCTGAAGCTTCGAGCTTGACATCCAGTATTCGAATTGCGTCTGGACCATCGACCTTCGGCAAAACAATCCCAAACGGTTTACCCGGCAAGATAGCGTTCAGATCGTCAGAAATCATTCCACGTTCGATCGAGTTTATTCGAACGAAGCAGGGCAGATCGGAGTCGTACTGGCTAAGAAAGTGCGCCACATGCTTTCGTGCCAGGCCCTTATTTTCCGCTACAACTGAGTCTTCCAGATCGAGTATGATAGCATCTGCACCAGACCGTAGTGCCCGATGCATTCGTTCAGGTCTGTCGCCAGGTACGAAAAGCAACGAGCGCAGCGTCATGACGAACGCTTCTTAACAAGCGTATGGCGGAGACATTCACATACCAATTTAGTTTCCTGATTGAATGACCTGTGGTGAAAACTCACAATACCAGCTTCCGGTCGTGATCGCGAAGACCGGAGATCAACCACCGACGAAACGGTTCTCAATGTATCGCCGACAAAAACTGGGGACGGCATAGATACTTTGTCGAAGCCCAGATTTGCGACCAGTGTACCTTGCGTAGTGTCTTCAACCGAGACCCCGACCATCAGAGAGAAAGTGAACATGCCATTCACAACAATCTTGCCGAAGCTCGTACCTGCTGCATACTCGGCGTCGAGATGCAGAGGTTGAGCATTGTGAGTAAGGGCAGAGAGAAGAAGATTATCGGTTTCCGTCACGGTACGACGGGTGGGGTGATCGATCTGATCTCCTACACACCACTCATCGAAATAGCGCCCAGGCATCAGGATACTCCGAGTATTTCGTCTGAATGTTCACCAAAGTGTGGGGGAAACAGCCTGAAGCTAGCCGGCGTCCGGCTCAGCTTCACCGGTGACGCGATACCTGCATAATCTTCTTCCCGAATGACAAGCTTTCTATGTTCCGTATGCAAATGCGTTAATGCTGCCGCTACACTCAACACGGGACCGCATGGAACGCCGTTTCGAATTAGCAATTCCGCGATTTCGCTCAGGTCTTTTTCTGACAGCAGTATCTCAAGCTCGCTTCTTAGAGACTCTCTATTTCGCGACCGCTCGCTGTTGCTGCTATATTTTGGCTCTTCGGCCAGTTGGGGCGCGCCTAGAAGATCGCACATTTTCTTGAACTGACTATCGTTTCCCACTGCGAGAAATATCTCGCCATTGGCCGTCGGGAACGAATCATATGGTGCAATATTGGGGTGCGCGTTGCCCGAACGTAGTGGCACATTTCCTGAGGCAAGATAGTTCGCCGAATGCGGGTGCAATATGGAAACTCCGCAATCAAACAAAGCGATGTCTACAAACTGCCCCTGCCCGCTTTTCTCTCTTTCTTGAAGCGCAAGAAGGATACCAATCGCTGCGTTCAAACCGCTTACCATGTCAACAACGGGAACTCCCAAGCGAGTGGCTTTGCCGTCTCGATCTCCGTTGACACTCATGAGCCCCGTCACAGCCTGAATTGCCGCATCGTAGCCAGGCAATCCCCCCAAAGGCCCGTCTGAACCAAATCCAGACACCCTGCAGTGGATCAAGCGCGGGAACCGATTCTCGAGGATATCGCGAGTCAACCCCCATGCCTCCATTGTTCCCGGCTTGAAATTCTCTACAAGGACATCTGCGCCTTCCAGAAGGCCAAGGAGGGCTGTTCGACCTGCTTCACTTTTGAGATCCAGAACAATGCCGCGCTTGTTGCGATTAATAGCGCGATAATAGGCAGCAGATCCCGCTTCAAACGGGGGGCCCCATGCACGCGTTTCATCGCCTTGCGGTGGCTCGACTTTGATGACATCCGCGCCATGATCGCCGAGAATTTGGGTACAATATGGTCCACCCAGAACTCGGCTCAGGTCAATAACCCGCACACCCGACAAGGCGCCAGGCGCATCCATCGCGTCAAACCTATTCGGCTCATCTCGTTGCATTGTATCAATACCGACTTTTTAGATTGCAAAACGCGAAGTCAAAAACTGACAAGATCCGGATCAAGTTTGATATCGATCAGAAGCGGAGCTTTTCGGTTGGCGATCGCCTTTTCAACATCATCCCAGTCTGCGCTCGAGCGCACCGTGACACCTTCACCACCCAATGCCTCAGCGATGGGTGCCATATCGGGCCAATCAAACAAACAATTGGACGGATCCATTTGACGATCGCTGAATTTGATATGCTCAGCTCCGTAAGCACCATCATTACAGATAGCTATGATTAGATCTAATTTGTTCCGAACGGCGGTATTGAATTCCGTGATGGCTGCATGCATGAAGCCCCCATCTCCTTCAATCAGCACTGTAGGGCGACCATTTGATGCGGCCGCCGTGCCCAATGCGTACCCCATGCCAAGACCGATTGATCCGTAGTTTGCGGAATTGATGAAATACCTAGGATCCGTTGCCCGGACCATGTTCCATGCTTTTCGCATGAAGCGGCCACCTCCTGCCACATAGAGTCTATCCTCTGGAAGCAGTCGGTCGAGCTGTTCAAGGGCGTACCGGAAATCCACTGTACCATTTCCATTATCCTGAACGGAACTGCGTTCATTTCTCTCGGTTTCGAGTTTCCGGCGCAGCTCGTCGGAGCGAAACCCGGAGCCTGGGATTTCCGCTTCGTCCAACCAATGGACTATCAGGTCCGCGACCTGCGAATAATCGCCGACCAGACCTGCGTCAGGTACAACGTTTTTCCCAATTTCCGAGATCTCTTGATTGATCTGTACAACTCGCTTTCCCTTCACGAAAGTTCCCAGTGACGTCGTATAGCGATTGAGGCTTGCTCCAAATGCCACCACGCAATCGCTTTCCATGATTGTATCAACAGCCACCGGAGAACTCACCGTTCCGAATATCCCGAGATTGAAGGGCTCACCGAGGAACAGATCCTTTCCTTTTAGTGTTGTCGCCAGCGGCGCCTCAAGGCGTTCGGCCAGCCGCAGCAGCGCAACTTTGGCATTGGGTGTTGCAGCCCCTCGCCCCGCAAGAATTAGAGGACGCCTGGCAGCCGCAATAATGCCTATCGCATTATCGAGGTCCTCGCTCTCCATAACGGTTGAGCGGTACTCCGGCACGTGGGCACTCACGGGAACATATTCAGCATCTGCCCAATCGAAATCATAAGGGATATTGAGCGCCACCGGCCTCTTTTCGGCGACCGCACGGCGCAATACTCGAGCAACATCTTCAGATACGGTCCTGGGAGAGCGCAGCTGTTCAAACCCCGCACCGGTAGCAACGATGAACTCTCGTTGCGCGACATTTTGCACGTTCTGACGATCCTCAACCGCTGTATCGCCACACAGAAGCACCATCGGAATGGATGCCTTAACGCCCTCGATAAGTGCGGTAGTCGTATTCGTAACAGCAGCGCCATGAGTTACCGAGCAGACACCGACTTTGCCGGATATGGACGAATAACCCAACGCCATGATTGCACATCCCGACTCATGTGCACCGGGAATGAAACGGCCTCCGCAATCACGAATGAAGCTGTCCACCATGAACATGTTTGCGTCACCCATCACGCCGAACATCGTGTCCACGCCATTTTCGGCGAGCGTTCGAGCGATAACTTGATGCACTTTGCTGGGCTGCTCTGCCGACATTTTTCTTCTCCTTATTTAATGCACGCTCGTCCGCACATGCGTAGAGCGAAACCTTGCTAATACGACTTTGGAAGCCCCAGAACTTTCTCTGCGACGAAATTCAATATCATCTGAGGGCTGATCGGTGCGGTACGAGGAATGAAGCATTCGCGCATGTAGCGTTCTACGTGATACTCTGCCGAATACCCCATGCCGCCATGCACCTGCATAGCGGTTTCACAAGCAGTAAACGCGGCTTCTGCCGCCAAGTACTTTGCGGCGTTTGCTTCTGCCCCACACTCTTGACCCCGATCATAGAGGTCCGCCGCCTTCAGAACCATCAGATAGGCCGATTCAATCAGCATCCACGACCGGGCAAGCGGATGTTGAATGCTCTGATTTTGTCCGATGGGCCTATCGAAAACGATTCGCTCCCGGGCATACTGACTAGCTCGTCGAAGCGCCACCGTTCCAAGGCCAATAGCTTCTGCAGCGACTAATATTCTCTCTGGGTTCAGCCCATGAAGGAGCATCCGGAACCCCGCCCCCTCATCCCCAATTCTATCCGCTTCCGGAACTCTTAGATTGTCGATAAACAGCATGTTTGAGTCGACTGCATGACGCCCCATCTTCTCAATCTCGCGAATTTCCACACAAGATCGGTCGAGCGATGTATAGAACAGACTCAATCCATCTGTTTTCTTTTTGACATCGCTCAACGGAGTCGTCCTGGCTAGGATCAGTGCTTTGTCGGCGACTTGCGCTGTTGAAATCCAAATTTTCTGACCGGAAAGAATGTATCCGGATGCATCTCTCACAGCGCGTGTCTTGATTTGAGTGGTATTAAGACCTGCATCGGGCTCCGTAACGGCGAAGCAAGCTTTCTCTGTACCCTGAATCAATGGAGGCAGAAATCTGCGCTTCTGCTCGTCCGTACCAAAGACAACAACCGGTTGCAGACCAAAGATATTCATATGAATTGAGGAGGCGCCAGCCATACCGGCACCTGACTCGGCAACTGTCCGCATCAAGACTGCTGCCTCAGAGATGCCTAGACCAACCCCGCCCACGTCCTCAGGCATTGCAATGCCAAGAAGTCCAGCATCAGCGATTGCGTGATAAAATTCTCGTGGAAAATGGCCAGCCCGATCCTTCTCTAACCAATATGAGTCATCGAATGCGGCACAGACTTTCTGCGCCAAACCGCGTGTTTCCCGCTGGGTATCACTGAGCTCGAAATCCACGAAGCATATCCCCGAAGCATGTTGATTTTTAGCGCACCATTCGGAGCTACCTCCGCAGCCGCAAAGCATTTTCGCCGCATGATCACAAATAGCACTTTTTCTTATTTGTGTAAATATTTTTCATGTACAAAAATTATTATACAATCCTCCGTCAGACGCGAAGGGATTTTGGCTATGCTCTGCGCTTAGAGGGAAGACGATTGCGATCACCACACAATGAAGTGTGAGCGGCACCACGTCCGCTCACACCCCAATGAGATGAACCTTAGAAGCTCTTTCTGAGTTCAATTCCCAACGTCCGAGGTGCGCCAGGAATCACGCCGGTATAAAATCCAACGTCAAAGAGGTTTGCCGCATACTCCTCGTCAGCCAGGTTCTTGCCAAAGACGGCCACTTCCATGTCCTGACTATCAATTTCCCAAGAAATTCGACCGCCAAAAAGACCATATGCTTTCTGAGTTACGGCATCTACGACCGTTGGGTTGTCGATGATCGCGTTAGGCACAAAAATCGTATCGTCCGTATAAGAATACGTGAGATTGAATTTTACCCGACCATCGTCAAGTGGAACTTCATAATCCGCTCCCAGACTATATTGCCACTCCGGTATCGGGAACGGTTGCGACGTCCGGTCCACGGTCCCTCCACTGGAGGTCTGGTCGATATACTCATCGTACTCTGCATTTACGTAGGAGGCTGTCGCATTGACGGCAAGGTGCTCTGCCAGCAAAGCTGTCAGCTCAAACTCACCTCCATAAAGCGTCGCATCAGCGGCGTTGCTGATTGTCTGAAGCGGCGCGCCCGCGCCAGAAACCGGAATACGCGCTCGAACCTGCACATCCTTATAATCTTGATAGAATAGTGCCGCGTTCAATCGAAGCTTCTGGTCTAGAAGGTCGGACTTCAACCCCACCTCATAGTTGGTGAGCTTTTCAGGATCGTATGGCGTAAATGCCGCATCATTCTCGGCCACCGTAGGGATTGGGCCGGAAAATCCTGGCGCATTGAACGCTCCTGACCGGTATCCGGTGCTAACAGTTGTATAAAGCATAACATCGCTTACCGGTTTCCAGTCAGCACTAAGAAGCCAAGTGAGACTGTCGTCGGTTACAGACGCAGTGTAGCTGCAGTTCGGATATACGGGCCCGCCGAGCGAAGGGTCGAGCAGGTTGCAGCGCGAAGGGGCCGCGTTGTCCGGGGGCAACGCCTCGGAACTTTCTCGGCGGTTACGAGACTCGATCTCTCGCTTGTCCTCTGTATACCGCAGACCAGCCGTGACCCGAAAAGTGTCAGAAAAATTATAGATTCCCTGCCCGTACACAGCGGTGCTCTCACTTAGAATCTTACTTTCCGTCACTGTGGGTCGATTAGGATTGATGTAGTCAAGAATATTATTCGTATACTTATCAATTCCGCTATCGCGATCATAGTAGGCACCGACCTGCCAGTCCAACCCCTCCCCATCAAACGCAGAGGCCTGAAACTCCTGACTGAAGACCTCATTCTCAGCTGGCTGCCTTTGAAAAACAAGATCAAAAGGCGTATTGTCCAAATCGAAGAAAACATCCTTTTCGAGATTTCGATAGGACGTAATTGACTTGAGCGTAACGTCTCCAAGATCATAAGTCACGGTTCCGGCAACGCTCCAATTGTCCAGTTCGTTCAATGGCCCCGGCGTGCTGGAAAAATTGCGCCCGTAGTCGCTCATACTTGCATTAAAGAACCCAAGGTAGGCATTGTAGGCTGTCGCCAAATCCGCAGCAGACGATGAATCCAGGCCCAGTTGAAGCGCTATTGCTCTTATTGCAAGACCACCAGTCCCTGTGGTTTGAAGCGATTCACTCGTCAAGCCGTTGTGGATGCCACCATTTCGCGACCTAATGTAATCAGCAGAAATCAGGAAGTTGAGATTTTCGGTTGGATCGCCCCGCAGAAGCAGGCGGCCATAAAGGCTGTTGTCACGCAACAGCTCATTCCCGTTGAAATCCGTATAGTACCCATCCGACGAGGTGACCTTGCCCACCACGCGCAGTGCAAGCTTTTGATCGACGATTGGGGCGTTGAGAACCCCCAGACCGGAAGCGTAGCTATATGAACCATACTTAAACTCGGTATAGCCCCCCCACTCGTATTCCGGCTGTTGCGTTGTAATGTTTATTGCGCCTCCAGTCGTGTTCTTTCCAAATAGGGTTCCTTGGGGCCCCTTCAGAACTTCGACCCTGGCGATATCCACGAGGGCTGTCGTCAGCCCGTAATCGTGCGCGAAATGCACACCATCAATGTAGACGCCGACAGACCTGTCCCCTGTCAGCCTGTCATCCACTTCTGTTTGTCCACGGATGGACAGCTTGGCCTTGCCCGCACCTTGGCCGGTGCCGTATACAAATAGCCCAGGAGTGACGCGCTGAACGTCTGAAATATCACGAACGTTGAGATCCTTAAGCCGCTCGTCGGTAACAATGGTCATCGAAACCGGAACCTCTTGCGAGGACTCCTCGGTCCTCCGGGCAGTAACAACAACTGTATCGATACGGCGTTCGCTGTCGACAAGCTGATCCGGCGGCGGAGTTCCAGACGACTCCTGAGCTATTGCCATTGATGGGAACGCCAAGGTCCCCGCGAGTATTGAAGACGCAAGAAGCAATCTTTTAGAAAAAATGTCCTTGTTGGCCAATTTTACCTCCCTTGGCATTTACAGCCTTATCTTTGAAGCGCGCGTGTTTGCGGCCTGCTCCACGCATGTGGTCGTTCAGTATTCGGATCGGAATCCTTTCAATCCACGACCTCGCTTTTAGCCTTCCTTCACTCTGACCGGTGCGGCCCAAAATGACATTGGCCTGATAACGAGCTTCAGTTTTGGCGCGTACCACATCGATATGATGCGCACAATAATTTTTTATATATTCGCACTTTATTTTCAGATACATGTAATATTTAGATCACACGCGGAAAACCTCTATTTATCTCAAGAGGTTAGCCTCCTCCCCGCAACCTGCAGGACTAAGGACGGACTGTTTGAAGCCCGGCGCAGCACGCTCATTCGAGAGAAGTCCGCGAGATTAATTCGTATATGTGAATTTATGTTTTTCAAATGGGAATTTTTTGATTAGGGTGATATCCGGGTCAATCCGCGCGATTGGCCGCAGATCAACTTTAGAATGCTCTCAGAATGGAAAGACAGCGTGCCAAAAAATCCTAAGCAAGTTGCTGTAGTTATCGGGTCCGCCGATGGAATGGGGCTGGCCTCAGCAAAGCTACTGTCGGACAGAGGCTTTGAAGTCATAATGGCGGACAGGAATATCGAGAAAGCCAGGGAAGAAGCCGCAAAGATTAGTGGAGCTGGTGGGCGCGCGATCGGTCGTTCTGTCGATGCGGCTTCCGTAGACCAAATCCGTGACTTGTTTGATTTCATTGAAGCCGAATACGGCAAATTGAATGTTCTTTTCAGCAATGTCGGCCTTGGCGGCCCATCAGACTTCGAATTCTCGGAACAAGACTTCGAAGCTGTTTTCGGCATCAATGTTAAGAGTCATATGTTTGCAACTCAATTCGCGATCCCGCTGATGCGGGAGTGTGCGCCTGATGCTTCAATCATTTACACTTCGTCTGGTGGCGGTTTACGATTTTTTGGAAGGAGCCCGCTCTACGCCGTCAGCAAGTCTGCCATGATCATGCTGACCAAGGTCTACGCAAGGCACTTGGGGTCCTTGGGAATACGTGTCAACGCCATATACCCAGGATTCATCGACACGGCTTTTCCTCGCGAGTGGCATGGCCTCACAGATGAACAATTCATGAGCGAATTCGAGAAATACAGATCAGCAATACCATTGGGTCGAATCGGACAGCCACATGATGTCAGCGGGCTCGTTGGATTTTTGGCCTCGCCAGCGTCTCAATACATAACGGGCGCATCAATCCCGGTTGATGGAGGCTTCACTTCTTAGCCTAGGACGTCGCCGAGTATCAGCGATCTTATTGAAGCTATCACACCGAGCCCAAAATGAAGACATCAAACAATAGCGCACTTCCTGCCCCCCCCCTGTCACCTCTCATATTGGGCGGGAACGTGTTTGGATGGACGGCCAGCGAAAGAGAGTCCTTCGATATCCTCGATGCCTTTAGGGATACAGGTCATACAACAATAGACACAGCAGATGTATATTCAGCCTGGGTACCAGGACATAAGGGGGGCGAATCCGAGTCGATTATCGGAAATTGGATCCACCAGCGTCGCAATCGAGATAAAGTCGTCATTGCCACAAAAGTGGGGGCCAGGTCCGAGGACTGGTCCAGCGGCACACTGAATGCGAAGTATGTCGTCGAGGCGGTCGAGCGAGCGCTTCGGCGTCTCCGGACAGACTACATCGATATCTGTCAGTCCCATGTTGATGATGTAAGCTGCCCGTTGGAGGAAACCCTTGAGGCATACGATGAGCTTATACGATCGGGCAAAATAAGAACGATTGGTGCCTCCCACCATAGCGTGGGTCGGCTAAGTGAAGCCCTGCAGATCAGCAAAAAGAACGGTCTGGCTGAGTACTCTACCTATCAGGTTCGTTACAACTTGTATGATCGCAACGAGTATGAAACTTCGTATCAAGAGTACTGTCAGGAGTCCGGTCTCCGAGTGTTCTGCTACAGTGCCTTGGCCAAAGGGTTTTTGACAGGACACCACTCCGGAGATATGGGCGAGAGTGCCAGCCCATGGGCTGAAACACTTAGGGCATACCGAACCCCCAAAGGCAAACGGATATTGAAAGCCCTCCGTGAGGTTGCACTCAATCGAACTGCAACCATGGCAGAAGTTGCTATTGCCTGGTTGCTTTCTCGCCCCGGTGTAGCTGCAGCCATCGTCGCCGCAAGCGATCGGTCGCAACTGTCTGAGTTTATTCGTGCACCAACTATTTCACTCACCACGGACGAACTAACTCTTCTCGAATGCGCCAGCACATCAATCGAGGATCTGCCGGAGGCGGGTGTATAGAATAATTCTCATTCATAAATTTTTCGTGCACATACTAGAAATCATGTTGCCAGCCTCAGTGCGCTGCCATACAGTAGAAGCTCAAATTGGGCGCGAAGAACAACATAATGCGCCCAAGCAGGGATTCGGGGAGAGACGATATGAATGCCCAGACAAGGATCGTGTTTTCCCTGTGGTTCTTTCTACTTATAAATTATCTTGATCGCGTCGCCATAAGTTTCGCTGGCCCGAGTATCATGAATTCGCTGGCAATTGAGCCCGCGGAGTTCGGGATTGTGCTCTCGTCCTTTGGAATCGGATACATGCTCGCCCAGATTCCGGGCGGCCTCCTTGCCGACAAGATCGGCTCCCGACCCATATTGATATTCGGTCCTATCATTTGGGCCTGCTTCACCGGGATTACTGGTCTGGTTTCAACGATCACAGCATTTGTGATCGTCCGGGTGCTGTTTGGAATGTCTGAAGGCGCGACCATCACCTCCATTTACAAGACGATCGGCGACAACTTCGAACCGGCCAAGCGCTCCAGAGCGACCGCCATGAGTCTAACTGCAATCGCTATTTCCATGGCTTTTGCGGGGCCGTTCGTAAGTGCAATCATCGAGGCCCATGGCTGGCGAGCCATATTCTTCTGGCTGGTGATCCCCAGCCTCCTGGCATCGGTAATTGGCATGAAACTTCTGCCAAAACATCGACTTGTTGTCTCAAACTCGGAAGATCCGTCTACAGGTGTGGAGTCTTCCTATGCCGGACTGTTCCGCATGCCCAGTTTGTGGGTTCTGTCGCTGGCTGCGGTTGCTTTCAACATACCATATTGGGGCTTCATTGGCTGGATGCCGAGCTATCTCGCGCTTGAACGACACATCGAAATAAGGTCTCTGGGTATGCTGGCGAGTATTCCGTATGTGTTCGGGATTTTCGGTATGCTGCTGGGTGGATGGGTCGGTACAGCGTTCCACAAATACTGCGCACAGATTATTGCAGCATGCTTCCTCTGCGCCGGTGTTGCTCTGATATCCGCCTACTATGTTCACACACTCGCATTTGCGCTGGCGGGCTTGTCAGGAACAGCGTTCTTTCTGTTCGCTGTAATGGGTCCATTGGGTAAGGTTGTTCTTGATTTGGCGCCTGAAAATCAACGTGCCGCCTTTGTTGGAACCTATAATACGGCTGGCCATCTGAGTAGCGCATTTGCGCCTGCGATAATTGGGTTCATGGTGAGTCTGACTGGAACATTTGCAAGCGGCTTCGTTTTGATGTTCGCCAGTCTCTGTGTGTCAGCTTTGTGCTTGCTTGTACTTTCCCCATTTACCGGAAAGGACCTGCACAAACCCGCGTTACCCAACCGTACATGAGATTTGAAGGAGTATCCCGGAATGCCTGCGACTACAATTGACCCGAAATCTGCGTTGATCGTCGTGGATCTCCAGAAAGGCGTCTCGAACGCACCTGTCTTGCGACCAATGACGGAGATTGTGCAGAACACGAATAGGTTGATCGACACATTCAGGCGACATGGTCTGCCTACCATCTTTGTGGTTGTTGAAGGAACTGCTCCAGGGAGAACAGAACAGGCTCGGCGAGCACCCCGCGAATTTCCGGCCGACTTTTCTGAACTGATTCCAAGCCTCAACTTCGAGACTGGCGATCCCATTGTCAAAAAGAAGACACCTGGGGCTTTTACACACACTGACCTTGAACAGAGATTGAAGGACCTGGGTGTTACCCAAGTCGTAATCACCGGTGTTGCCACCAGCAGCGGCGTGGAATCGACTGCTCGGCAGGCATATGAGCTTGGATTTAATGTGACGCTAGCAACTGACGCCATTAGCGACACAAATGAAGAGGGAGAAGCCTATAGTCTTTCCCGGGTTTTCCCCAGATTGGGTGAAGCAGATTCAACCGAAAATCTAATCAACCTCATTAACGCGTAACGGCTTCCGTCAGCCTTGAAATAATAACCCGAAGATCCTTCCTCCGACTAATTTTCGGGTCGAACTTGAGCGCCCGCCTCGTTGGCTTTCAACGCGGGCGCTTATTCTTTTTTCACTCCAGAAGTACCAACACGACGGTTTCTCGCGAACCGAAATTCTGTTTGCCTAGGACTTCTACGTATACTCCGTCAACAATTAGGAAGATATCTTCGTATCTTCCTAATGCTATGAAGGAGACATAGGATGAAAGTGGTCAGCGCTGCAGATGTTCAACCGCAGGAACAAAATCGCGAACGATGGTCTCCACGATCTGGCGGCACTATCATGCAACTCATTATGGGAGTTCAAACGGATGATGGTCTCGATTTTCGAATTGTCCGAAGCCAATTTCAAGCTGGAGAAAAGGCGTTCCGATCCCCCCGGCACACGCATGCGTTTCAACAGTTCAGGTTCACAGAAAAGGGGCTCAACAACCACGATCCAAACATAAACGCAGCCGAGGGAGACATCGTCTACTTTCCTCAGGGTGCGTGGTATGGGCCTCAGGAAAAGAACAATGGCATCGGTATAGCGCTACAGTATGGCTTCAATGGTGAACATCAAATGGGGCCCAAATGGGAAGCGCTGCGACCAAAAGCGCTGGCGCTCTTGGCGTCACGCGGGACGACAGAAGACGGCATATATACGGAGATAGACTCGGCATCCGGCAAGAGAATTCCGAAAGACGCGGTGCAGGCATTGTACGACGCACAATGGGAATTGGCGACCGGCGAAAAGTTTATCGTGCCACCACCGAAATATGATGCACCGATACTTATGCACCCACCAGCTTTCCATTTCTACCAACTCTCGCCTGGTGTCGAAGTAAAGCATCTTGGCCGCTTCTTCGATCAACCAGGCCCCAACGGTGATGCGCAAGTCAATCAGGTCCGCCTTTCAGATGGGGGAAAGTACCACCTTCAGGCTGACCGACATCAAACAGGTTGGGTCCTGTCCAAAGGCTTAGAGATAAACGGCACAAAGTACTCGGAACGAACCTTTTTCTACTGTCCGCGCGGTGAGGAAGCCGAGCTGTCAAGCAAGGACCCCTTGGAGGTCTTCGTGATCGAGTTTCCCAGGCTGGACTAGTCGGGAGGGATATCCTGCCTAACGGTGAAGTCCCGCAGCGGGCTTCTTGCCAATGCACAACACAAACCTCATGGACCGGGGACAAGAACATGAAAATCATACGTATAGAAGATATTGAAGTAGAGCACCGCACACCGAAGGGTCGGGGAGGCAGCAATCATCACTACGCAATCATCAATCCTGACAGGAACGGTTTGGACAATTTCGGGCTGAGGATGGTTGAATTTGATGAGAGCTTCTATTCCCCGCGCCACCATCACAACTTTGCACAATATCGTTACATGCTCGAAGGAGAATCTGATGAAGCACCTGAGGGTAAGCTAAAAGCTGGCGTTTTGGGTTTCTATCCTGAAAGCGCTTTTTATGGCCCGGAATCGGGCAAGCCGAGAAAGATGTTGGTACTCCAGTTTGGCGCGCTATGCGGAGCCGGACTAGCCGGCCGAGAGCAAATGAAGAATGCGATCGATGCGCTTGAGAAGTCCGGCGTGTTCGAAGATGGGAAGTATCGCCGTAATTTTGGCGTGGAAGGCAAAAAGGTACAAGATGGGTTTGAAGCTATTTGGGAATACATAAATCAGAAGTCGATAGAATATCCCACGCCTCAATACTCGCGCCCGATTCTCATGGACACCTCCGCCTTTCCCTGGCGCCCATGTAAAGGTGCAGAAGGGGTAGAGGAAAAATCACTTGGCACGTTCACGAGCGCAAGACTACGCAGCGCATGCTATCGTCTGGCATCTGGAGCGAGATATTCGGCGACCGGACGCGGCGTTTACTTTATTTTGGCAGGGAGCGGCTCAGTGGCAGGACGTCCATATAGTCCGTATACTTCCATATATGTTGAAGAACATGAGGTCGGTGAGCTCACCGCTTCCGAACAAACCGAAATGCTCCAGTTAGGCCTTCCCACTCTAGATGACATGATGCTTCCTGTGGAGCCACTGCTTCACTTGAGACAGAGGTCGCTAATTTCGTGATGGGGGTCCAACTTACGAATCTAAGTAGTCATTGAGGGCTGAAAGAACCTCCTGGTGAGATCTAACCTGTAGTTCTTCAGCCACAAGATTGTATAAAGCACCCGCTCCTTCGAACATGCGTGCTGCCCCGTCCGGGCGTTCGAGAAACGCAGCAATTTCGTGCATTTCATGCGACCAACGATGTGCTTTTGAACTCATCAGCGGCAACTTCCGTAACATCCAATTGTGTATGTCCGGCTGGCCATGCTTTAGCTCTTTCGAGAATGCATCGGCAACGCCCGAATTTGAAGCCCCCACCAGAACAGCAAGCGCCTGAAACCGCTTGTTGATGCCAGCGTAACACATTTTCAGCGCTGACGCTGACCTGAGCCCCACGCGTCCCGCGTTTATTTCGAGAGTCTGCCCCTTTCATACTCCATGGTTTGAGGTGTGGCGAGCGCGCCGGGAGCAGTGCTCCCACATAGCTCGAGCGACCGGCGCGTTGCGGGCGTCAGCCCGCCCAGCGATGAGTGAGGCCGATGATGATTGTAGTCGTGCCGCCAGCGTCCCAGCACCTTCCTGGCATGGGCGAGACTGTCGAACACCTCTTCGTTCAGGCATTCGTCGCGTAGCTTCCCATTGAAGCTCTCAACGAAGCCGTTCTGTTGTGGCTTGCCCGGCGTGATATAGTGCCAGGCGATGCTGGTCTCGTTCTGCCATTCGAGTATGGCGCGAGATGTCAGCTCACTGCCATTGTCCGAGACGATGGTCTCGGGCCTGCCATAGAGCCGGATGCAGCGATCGAGTTCCCGGGCAACACGGGCGCCTGACAGCGAAGTGTCCGCCACGAGGGCAAGACATTCGCGAGTATAGTCGTCGATCACGCAGAGGATCCGGAACCGCCGGCCAGGCCCGAAGACATCCGATACGAATTCGAGGCTCCAGCGCTTTGACGGACCGTCCGGCACCGGCATCGGTTCCCGTGTTCCAGTGGCGCGTTTCCGTCCTCGGCGGCGTTTCACAGCCAGCCCTTCCTCCTTGTAGAGGCGCCTCAGCTTCTTGTGGTTCATGGTGATGCCCTCCCGTTCGAGCATCAGGCCAATGCGGCGATAGCCGAACCGCCGCCGCTCGGAGGCGACCTCACGCATGCGGCCCCGGATCTCCGGATTATCCGGTTCCGGCACGCGCCTGACAGTCTTCGGATCGACGCTGACCAGCCGACAGGCCCGGCGCTGGGAGATGTCGTATTTATCGATCACCTTCAGAGCCGCCTCCCGCTTCAACCGGGGCGTCGTTAGGACTTTCCCAAGAGGTCTTTCAGGATCGAGTTATCGAGCATGCTGTCAGCCAGAAGCTTCTTCAGCCGGGCATTTTCCGTCTCCAGCGTCTTCAGCCGGCGAGCATCTGCTCTGCCCCCAGGAAACTGGATCGTTTCGGCTTAGAGTTTCCGGTATTCTGGAACCTGGCTGGGAGGAGACAGAAGGATGCGAGCATCGAAGTTCACGGACGCGCAGAAAGCGTTCATCATCAAGCAGGGTGAATCAGGGATTCCGGTGGCGGAGATCTGCCGGAAGGCCGGGATCAGTCAGGCGACCTACTTCAATTGGAAGAAGCGCTATGGCGGCCTGATGCCGTCGGAGATGAAGCGGCTGAAAGCACTCGAAGACGAGAATGCGCGGCTGAAGCGGATCGTCGCTGACCTCTCCCTCGACAAGGAGATGCTGCAGGACGTTCTCAAACGAAAGACGTAAGGCCTGATCGCAAGCGGGAGCTCGTCAAAGAGGCGGTTCAGGAATGGGGGATGTCGATCCGGAGGGCTTGCAGGAACCTTCTGATCGACACATCCACCTACCACTACCGGTCTCGGCGACCCGATCAGGCCGCGTTGAAGGAGCGCATCAAGGATATTTGCGAGACACGCGTGCGGTATGGATACCGGCGCGTCCACGTCATGCTGAGACGGGAGGGGTGGTTCGTGAATGAGAAGCGGGTTCGCAGGCTTTACAACGAAATGGGCCTGCAGTTACGGAACAAACACCCGAAGCGGAAGGTCAGGGCCAAGCTCATTCGGGATCGCAGGGAGGCCGTCTCACCCCTGGAAGTCTGGGCGATGGACTTTGTGCATGACCAGCTGGCAACCGGACGAAAGTTCCGCATTCTGACGGTCGTTGATACCTGGTCGAAGTATGTGCCGGCGATCGATGCCCGCTACAGCTATCGTGGTGAAGACGTTGTCCAGACGATGGAGCGGATCTGCGCCCAGACGGGATATCCGAAGACGATCCGTGTCGATCAGGGCTCCGAGTTCATTTCCCGGGATCTCGACCTCTGGGCCTACGCGAATGGCGTCACGCTGGACTTCTCCCGGCCTGGGAAGCCCACCGATAACGCCTTCATCGAAGCGTTCAATGGTAG
>TARA_R110001606_G_scaffold82572_1_pt1 | contig 46229 bp, 37 predicted proteins | sample TARA_R110001606 | Tara Oceans TARA_R110001606 (sample SAMEA4398315) | marine metagenome | biome: Polar Biome; feature: [SRF] surface water layer (ENVO:00010504); material: water (ENVO:00002006), including particulate matter (ENVO:01000060) such as... | depth 5 m
TGCACTATCTAACTTCAATAAATAGTCGCTGATACTCGTTTCAATTAGTGCAATATGGTCTTTGGCTTTTTGGGGAGTGAAATTATTCTTTTTGGCATTTACCGCTTTAAATTTGCTGCCATCAATGGCGAATACCGCATCGCTGAACATGTTCATTTGACGGCACAGTTGAACGAACTGGCGGCAAGCATTCTTGATGCCTTTGCCGTTGTCTTTTCTAAAGTCAGCAATGGTTTTGAAATCAGGTTGCAAACGTTCGACTAGCCACATCAATTCAACATTGCGATGGCATTCTTTTTCTAAGCGACGAGAGGATTGAACGTGGTTGAGGTAACCATAGATATAAAGTTTTAACAGGATGGCTGGATGGTAACCTGGACGACCTTTGCCTTTAGCAATAACACGTTCAAATCCAAGTGCTTCGAGATCTAAACCTTCCACAAATACATCTACGACTCGAACAGAATTATCCTCAGTAACAAAGTCCTCAAGCACTTCTGGAAACAAGGTAGTCTGGGTTCTTGATTGGGCTAAAATATGATGTGCCATCACGTTTTCTCTAAGGTTTAGCTGACCTTATAATTATACTAAAAATGGTGATTTATTGAGCGGCAACATTAAGATTGTTTGATCATAAAAAGTCAGAACTTAGACCAAAAGGTAATCAATAGTTTTCACACAGTCTGGGTCGATAGCCGACCTAAATTCAGGTTATCAGACAATTTCTCGATTGTCTGGTTTTCGCTTCATTTGAGACTGTCAGATTGCTAAAATAAACTCCAACTGCTAATGTCGTTACGACAAAGTCGCTCGGTAATTAGACCGACAGTTTCCCTTGGTAATCACAACTACAACTAACTGTTGTGATTACCTTATTAGAGATAACTGAGTGTGAGATTTTATTATGCACGCTGAGAGGTTTCATACTTAGGTAACACAACACAACACAATTCAATGAATTAAATAAATGCAGTGATTTTTTCAAAGAAGGAACTTACTCAATGCGTGTAACAGTAATATTGTACAATGGAGATGACGAAACCGAATGCGAGATTAATTGGGCTTTAGCTTACCAAAAGGCAAACACAGTTAAAGATAGTCATATAGTCAAAATATTTCCACTGCCTCCCAATGGACCAACCCCTCCAATTTTAGGTTTGACGTATTTGTTGGAGGAGCAAGATGACGCCATTGATACACTCATAATTTCTGCACATGGCGCTGCTGATAAATTTGATATAGCTTCAGGTGATCCGTCTTCTGACAGTTTTGGGGTTGTCGGAGGAGATTATTCTAACGTTACACCCTATGAGTTTGGACATAAGATAGGGCCCTATATGAAGAATAATGGAGTACTCTGGCTATTGACTTGCAATACTATGGACAATGATAACAATCATACCGGTTATATATCTCAGAGTATTGCTGATAAAGCTGAGTGTACTGTTTATGCCTTCTCAGGTGCTCTCAGAGTAGACGGTGACAATGAAACTGCCAGCTATAGTACATTTGTTTCTCCAGATCATATGCTATATGAATCGACAAGTACTTCTACCACGGCACATTTTTTTGCAAACTATCATAATGAGTACCCTGAGATGCACTTTCATTCTGATTTGTAACGCTATATTAAAGTCGAAATTTGGCAGCGCTTTTTGAGTGGCTTATCAGGAATATTATTACCATTGTTGGTCTGGCAGTACTACCCTTATACTCTTGGTATCATCGACAAATACCCAATGGAGCTGCAATTTGAGCCGGCTCCAGTCCGGCATCATTTTTCATTGATTTATTTAGGGATGGACTTCCCAGGCTTTGCTAGACACTTCTAACAGTTACAATGTAACTTCAAACAGAGGTGTTTATGAGCAACGGCAAACTCAATACCGCTTTTATTGTTAGGGCCGTTTCAATCGCCGTATCGGAAAAATGAAACCCTCGGCCCCGAACACCGTGATGCGTTTCGCAATGCCAACCATTAATGGCTTTATCATCTATCCAGAACATTATCGATCCACGATTGACCAGCGCCTTGTTGTACGTTGACCAATTAGATATCTTACTCTTCGACTTGCCCATTTTTTATTCGCCACGATGAAATATGACGATCTGATCAGGCAAACGGAGCAAAGTTCAATTTAGGCAACAACGCCTAAGTGCGCCTGTCAATCTGGCTGCCATACTTAAGTTTCCTATTAAACAGGAGACAAATCATGGCAATTCAAATCCATACACCTTGGAACAAAAATCGCATTATCGGGCAGAAAAAGCCTCTTCAGATATCACATATATGGGGTATCAGAATTCGTTTAGAGCTTGAGGGGCGGACGCGTGATCTCGCTCTCTTCAATCTTGGTCTTGATAGCAAACTACGAGGTTGTGACCTCGTTAAACTCAAGGTCTCTGATGTCGTTTGCGGACGTTCAGTCCTGAGGCGAACGCATGTCGTACAGCAAAAAACAGGTAGTCCTGTCCAATTTGAAATAACACCAAACACCGGAGAATCGATCATGGCTTGGGTAAAGAAAGCCGGATTAAAAGCATCTGACTATCTTTTTAAGTCCCGTTTACATGGCGCTGAGCACATATCAACCAGACAATACAATCGTATTTTTCACGGATGGATTGAAAAACTTGGACTAGATACATCGCTCTACAGCACCCACTCGATGCGCAGAACCAAGCCCTATCTGATTTATAAAAAGACAAAAAACCTTCGGGTAGTGCAACTATTGCTTGGCCACAAGAAGTTAGAGAGCACTGTCCGATACTTAGGCAGAGCAGATCGCGGTGTAAATAATCCTGACAGTCGGCTTCCTCGCTCAAAGCCGCCTGTCGAGATAGGTCAAAACCTATCGACTCAAGGTGTCAGATCAGAAGTAAGCTACTACAGATCACACTACTTCAATTAAATCATGTATTGTTAGATCATGTATTTATTATTGGGCAATAAGCTAGTTTCAATTTTATAATCTCTATGGGTTTTCTCGGATTAGATAAAGAGCTGCAAATTAGAAAAACTGACCTCGCCCTCTCGGTTGTTCTCCTTTCTTAGCAGAAAAGCGCCAAATCGCCTGTGATAGCAATGCAAATGTTTTCATACCTTTGCGACTACAATCAATATACTTTCCACGGCATAGGTGGGCTCTATACTCCCACGAACCATCATCGGCCACTCCAAATTCACCACCTACTTCAATACCATTTCTTAAATAGTTTTTTATCTCATAGTGAAAACCTGGAGCTATAATTCTGTCTCCAACCCCTTGACGACCTATATTCCATTTTTCGTCGTGATCTTGGGTTATGTGCCCATAATAAATTGCGTTTAAAAAATATACCGTTGGGTTATTGTGAATTGAGCCAGTGTATCCAATGATGTTCATTGGGCAATAAAGGTCGGGTCGATAACCTCCTTGTGGAGGCACCCGATTAATAAAGTCCATAAATTGTCTCCTCATATATTGAACAAGGCAGTAAGTTGCCGCTGATACCTGAGTGTCTAGGGGCATCGTCCTATTATTTGAATGCTTGAATATATACGTCCAGCACCTTAGATAGTTGCAGTTATTTAAAGTATGTTGGACTGAGGTTTACATTCAAAAATTTTTACCGAATTTCTTGCATGGTATTTAAACTAATTTGCAGTAATTGTTACGGTATTTAACTGATCCAACATTTCTCGAATAGATTGAAATCTGTCTTGTGGTTTTTTGGCTAAGGCTCGATGGATGATGTCGCGTATCGCCGCTGGCATATCTTTGTGTCTGCCTTTAATTTCAGGTACCGGATCATTGGTATGTTTTGCGGCCAGTTGATGAAAGTCAGGGGCCGAGAAGGGCGGTTTGCCACTGAATATGGTAAACATGATGATACCAATGGCATAAATATCAGTGCGTGCGTCCAGTGCTAGCGATCCAGCAAACTGTTCTGGTGCCATGTAGCGTGGTGTCCCCATAATAGCGCCACCGGTATTAGTTTCTTCTAGATCTGAATGGCTTGATGGATTTAGTACGTTTAGCTTCGCCGAGGGCGCTTTGACTTGCATCGCCAAACCAAAATCCATAATTTTCAAAATACCTTGGCGGTTAATAATCATATTAGAGGGTTTAAGATCGCGATGGATAATGCCCATTTGATGAGCGGCAATCATAGCGGAGCATATTTGTTTTGCGATCGCCATACCAATGTTGAAATCAAGCGCGCCTTTTTTAGTAATTAGTCGTCCTAGATCATAGCCTTGAACATATTCCATGGTGATGTAAAGCTCGCTGTCTGACGAGCCAAAATCAAAGGTTCTGACAATATTTCTGTGGGTGATTTTACGGGCTAGGCGGATTTCTTCTTTGAAATTTAAGCCCTCTATATTCTTAAACAAGTTTTTTTGAATCACTTTAACGGCAATTTTTTCGTCGAGATCTAAATCGGTGGCCATATAAACAACGCCCATTGTGCCTGTACCGAGTTGCGACAATACCCGATAACGTCCATCGATAATCTGCTGTTTATCCGCGCGAGTTGCATGATTACTGTTAGAGGATTGGATGATTGTTCTTTCATTGTCTATTGAGTTTAACTCATCGCTTAAACTGCCGTCATCTTCGTCTGTGACCGGCTCATCAGCTATGTCCCCTGCATGTAATGTAATGCTATTGTCACTTTCAATTTCGTCGGCGAGTTCAGCTAAGTAGGCTTCAAATTCGGCTTTTTCACGTAAACTTTGCCCCATTCGCACCAGAGCGTTTTGCAATAAGCCAATTTCATCCAAAGAGCCACTTTTATATTCATCACTCGGATAAAATCCGCCCTGAATGAGCTTGGTCATGTCAACTAAGCGAATAATCGGACGACTCATACCGTGGGCCATTAACCCTGCAAATAACGATGCTAAAACTAAACAAAAGCTACCGATCATAAGTAATTGTTTCTTGATGTCTTCGAAAGGGCGTTTGAGTTCAGCGGCTGAGCGCATCGCAACAATAAATCCTAATGGATTGCCGTCTTTGCTGTTAATACGACGAAAGACATTGTGTTGCACGCTATTATCTACACTATAACGATTGCGTAATTCGTCAGATTTGGACTCAAGAATATCTTGCCAGGCCGAAGGATTGTCTGAGAAATGCTCGCGCTCTTTTTGTGATAAGGCATCGTCAGAGGTATAGCTGCTTTGCACACCATTGATGGCACCGTCATCATCTCGGGTAAAGGTAAAAAAACCAATATGACTTTCAGTTAACGCTACAATTTCTTGAGCTGTTTCGCGCGATAACTCATAAGCCAGCACTACCGTGCCCTTTACCACATCTTGGGCGACATTATCGAAAATAGGGGCGGCCACGGTTTGCATGAGTTTGCCTTGGCTGACAATAAAACCACTGCTCAATTGGCCATTTAATGCTTCGTCAAATAAAGAACTCTTGCCCGCCAAATTAACCCCGATCGCGTTGGGTTGGTCTGATCGCGCCAGAATAGTCCCCCTGTCATCCATGAAAAACAAAATATCGAAGTCATAAACTGCCTTATACTCAAGGCTTAAGTCCTGCAGAGTCAATGATTGCTTATCAGCAACTAAAGGCAGTATGCGACCATCCCTTGCCAGCCCGTTGGCCATTTCTTGAATAAATCTAAAACGGCTAGCTATTCGCGTGTCCAATATTCTGCTCGACTGGGTTAGGGAGCGATCAATAACCACCGCAGCAACCGACTCCGCTTTTGCGCCTATTTGCCAGTAAATAGCGGCAATAAGAATGAAAAAAGCCGAAAAAACCAGGGCAAAAAGTTTTGTGCGTATGCTAAAAATCCACTTCATGGCAATGAGCTTCCGTTAATGCTAATAGTATTCTCGACGAATATTCTTTTTCTGATAGCTTTCGCCAAATTTGTTTGCATGCTCAGGCGACTGATAGCTCGATGTGTTGAAGGTCAAATCAAGATGCAGGTTCTGCTTAGCAGCCAATGTCACTTGTTGAGTCTGCTCGCCACGCACACTCCACAGCGATAATTGATAGTCGCCTGCTGGTAGATTCAAAAATTCGAAATAACCGTCTTCCCCTTTAACTACCTTTGAAACACCAGCGTCATCAACGGCTACAAAAGTCGCCATACCTGGGTGAATGTTGCAATACACTTTTACGACACCTTCTTTGTTGAGTTTTACTTCACGCTGCAAACCGCCGCCGAAGGTGCCAAGATCAAAGGCATTTTCACCGGTTGATGAAAATACATTGTGTTGAATGAAATCACTATTAACAAAATTTATGCTATCGCCCTTACGGATCACTACATTACTGGGCGCATAGGTTTTATCGATCATGTCTATCACATGAGAGGCTTGTGACACCGTTTTTTGCAGTGGCGCACCATCCAAACGAATTAAGCGAACCATGGCCCCTTCAGGCGAAATTTTCCCTGTTTTCGCGAGTAATCTGACATTACCTGAAATCACAGAATCGGATTTTTGTACACTCAATTTGGCCGGAACTTCGTGTTTAACGGTGGTTTTGGGTAACATTGCATAGTCTTTTGAAACAGCCGCTGGCGGAACTGTAGACACAGAATTAAGGCCTTCGTTATGAGCTGTCTCGGACGTTTTTAAGGAGGAAGCTAAGCTATTGTGATCAGCCAGTTCTTTAGGCACAGGCACTGCAGCAGCATCTTGATTCTCAGCAGCGAGAAAATCCGTTTCGGTACCCTGAATAATTTCACCGCTTGCGGTTTTTACTGGTCCCACTTCGGCTTTACTGAAATGTTGAATAATGCGGTCAATACCAGGAATACTGTCGTTTAGCTTGTAAAGAGTGGCACAACCTCCTAGGGAGAGTATTACACCAAGCAAAGCCAACTGTACGATGGTAGAGGAAATTTTATTCATGGCAATGGTGACCTTAAAATTAGTTTTGGGTTGCCATCCAAGGTGCACTCATTTAGACATGAACCCTAGATGTTGTTTAATGCTCTACGCACAAGACCGTCTGAAAGTTGCAGGGGTAAGGTTATGATGGGTAGTTGTATCCTCTTAAAACTAATATTAAAGTTGCGCGGCATTTTAAAGCTACAGGAATTAAATAATTTATAGGAGGGTGTTCTGTCTTTGTTATCTGCAATGGCATTTGGCGTATTATTTTTAGCATCAATCAACGCTCAAACGGCTGATTTTAAGCCAAATAAGACCAAGCTTGGAGCCAGTGTATAGAACAAACATGGTACAAAGAGGGGCAAAGTGATATCACAATATTAACTTGCCATAATAATGGTATTAAGTCTGTTGCGGGTATCGAATTATTGACGAATCTTGAACATTTATCTTTGTTCGGTAATAGCATTATCGATGCCAACCTCAGTAAACTCTCTTACCTCAGTTATTTCAATTCATAAGTACTAAGGCGCTGAGAATTATCAAGGGTCCACATCAAAAACACACCATTTGCGTATGGGATGTCTACTCAGTTCATATTTTTTTCTTAAGCTCATAATTTACATAGGATATCTCCATTTTAAATTAAGACCCTCTGCAACTTTTACTCGCACGAAAAAGTATATCGTTAATAGGTGACACAAAGCATATTACTGATGAAATGCATTTGTTTGTCACAAATTTAACCAACTACATGAGTGGTGATTAAAAGTGAGAAAAATAATATATGACATTCCAACATCTCATCATTTCAAATGGCAATTAGGTCGTACCGGCTTGAGTGGCACGTTTAAAAGCGCTAATAGTTATATTACGGCTATTTTTCAAAGCCTTAAATCTCTCGAGACCTTGCGTTCAGTCGCTAGTATCACGGCTATTAGTAGGATGCGGCGGGTGCGCAGAGATTGTTATTCGGCAACAGCAACGTTTATGTACGGAATAAGTCAACATGAAACAGACAAAATCGATGCGCTACGCGATGCGTTGAGCTCGCGTATTGATGTCGTTGCATCACATTTATTGGGCCAACATAAAAACAGAGACCTCGCTGAATTTAATGCCAGAGCGGAATTTGAGAATTTTTACGATGATGTGAAAGTTCGCATTGCTGGGCGTAAATTAGGTCACTCTTACCGTTTTGAAAGAGCCACATCACAACACTTTGCCAGTGGCACGACTAACGCTTGGTTAAATTCAGGGACTAATCTGGGGTTAAATGAATGGATAAATACCACGCAAAAATGGGAAAAGGAAGATTGTACAGGCGTTGTCCCGCCAGAGCCTGACGGTGTGCGCTACCTTACCCCAATGCAACGGGAAGGTTATCGTATTACTTTCCGTGGTGGTATGGCATACGACGCAAATGGAGGGGTTCTTCATACCGGAAGCTTAGTCTCATCCAGCGCAGGCAGAGGCTGGGCGATTTATGTAGTAGGTTTCGATGGGCAATTTTACTGGGGTGAGCATAACGTTAACATATTTCATCACTCTAGTTTTTTTGCTGGCGCCCCTGTACTAGCAGGTGGAGAAATTGCGATCAATGCTGGTCGCGTTGTCGGTGTAACTAACAAAACGGGCCACTATAAAGCCGGCTCGCAAGAATTATCGACTGTATTGCAAAACTTAACCCTGCGTCGGGTTGATGTCGCTGGAATAGCAGTCCAAGACCCGATTTTTACCCCACATAGTTGGTTCAGGGGCGATGATGCACTAAGAGCAGACGGTGTGCTTACTGCTATCACTGGCGGCATGATTGCAAAACCGACTGTGCCAGAATAGTGCATTCATAAGCATACCCCCTCTTATTTATACAATCTTTATAACATTTTCAAACAGCTGGAAAATATAAATGAAATTTCCCCGTTTTTTTCGCAAACGTAATAATCCACAAAGAATATTTGAAAATATAGATTTGGATGCAATAGGTAACACCACTACTTTTGCTGAACCTAAATTTACCAAGGTTAAATTACGTAAAACAAACATACGTTATCTGGACTATTTAGCAGCAGTAAAACAGCAATGGTATTTTACCCGTTTTAGTCATATTACTGATGTAGCATGCGCAGAAACACTTGCATATAAAATATTTATTGGCATATCTGACATTCATGCATCCCCAAGAGCTGAGCTGACCAAAGATAACCTTAAGCAGTTCCTCGACGGTGAATCTAAGATTACTTTCAACAAAGAATATAACAAAGCTTACGAGGGCTTAGACGTCATTAGATTAATATTCCTACGTGCCTTAAAAGGAGAGTTTCGCAAAGAGTTAGCATTACCCGCTAATCGTGCCACCCTTAATCCTGCCGGAGGGATGGCATTGAAACCATTTATGCTTGCCGCTGATATTGCTTGTGCCGTTGATTGGATAACTGGCAATTCGGGAAGTATTAATAATAACCAACAGCAAAATGTTAGTGCAGACCTGCGCGCATTAATGCACGACATTATAGGCAACCAGCGCGATTTGTTTGACGTCACCACGATTAACCGGATTGATGGTGTAACTGGCGACAAAGATTTTATCGACCGTCCTGCATATAATGTCAGTTCAGAAGCCGCTTATGGAGGAATTGTTATTGGTCGATTTATGCAAAAAGACGTGATCAAAAAGGCGCGTTTAATGAAACAGAATGTCGCATCAAATCCTGCATTTTGGTTAGATTTAGCCTGTTTAATGATGGTGGGGCATATTCGCGCTCAACCTTATCCGGATGGTAATCACCGAGTGGCCTGCACCCTGTATGCTTGTATCTTATTGCAAAAGGGGCGACCTTTTATCGCGCCCAATTATAAATGGATGCATCAGCTTAGAATGGATCCTTTTTCAGATGCAGTGCTTAATAATGGTAATTGGTAAATTTTGCTCCCAAATAAGTTATTATCTTGCACCACTCCAATACGCCCGCGGTTAATAAAAAAATCATGGGCTCAAAATAAATAAGCCTAGCAACCTTGGCTTACACTGAGGCGAATTGAGTCAGTAAAAACTACAGTCGTAATTTGATGTAGCCCAAGCCAGAACGTAGTGAGTAGTGTTTTTTGAATGTGGCCTAGATTAACAAAGTAGTCGCCATTTAATGCCATAGTGGCGGCATTAAATGGCGCTGTTTCGAATTTAGCTAAGGGCAAATTCGTAGATAAATTCTTTGTTTTGGATATCCGTGTCCACTGAGATAGATGAGAGCGTTTTACCGCTCAGCATGGTGTTTAAAATCTTATTACTTAATTCGGGCAGTAAGGTGTTGGTCAAAATGGCGTCAATCATACGCCCGCCACTTTCTAATTCAGTACAGCGGCTAACCACCAATTCAACCACTGAATCGCTATAGGTAAACGTAATGCCCTGTCCTTGCTCAACCCGTTTTTTGATGCGCTCGAGCTGCAGCCGAGTGATGGTATTGAGCATGTCATTCGACAGGGGATAATAAGGAATAGACACTATTCTTCCTAACAGTGCTGCTGGAAATAGCTGTAATTGAGGTTCACGTAGCAAGGTAGTTATAGACTCAGGTTCAGGCATGTGTTCTGAGCCTGCACACATCTGCATTATCAAGTCACTGCCGACGTTGGATGTGAGTAAAATCAGGGTGTTTTTAAAATCAATGATGCGACCTTCGCCATCTTCCATCGCGCCTTTATCAAACACTTGAAAAAATATTTCATGCACGTCGGGATGGGCTTTTTCGACTTCATCAAGTAGCACTACCGAATACGGCTTTCTTCTGACTGCTTCAGTTAAAATGCCGCCTTCACCGTAGCCAATATAGCCAGGAGGGGCACCCTTTAAGGTCGATACGCTATGGGCTTCTTGAAATTCACTCATATTGATCGTGATCACATTTTGCTCACCACCGTACAGTGACTCAGCTAGGGTTAGTGCGGTTTCTGTTTTGCCAGTGCCCGATGGGCCACATAACATAAATACTCCAATGGGCTTGTTGGGGTTATCCAAACCGGCTCGTGAGGTTTGAATTCGCTTGGCGATGACTTCCATTGCATGGTCTTGGCCTATCACACGTTTTTTCATGATGTTGGCAAGATTCAGTACCGTGTTAATTTCGTCATTCACCATTTTACCCACAGGAATACCTGTCCACTCAGCGACGACTGAGGCAACGGCTTGTGCATCACAAGCTGGCAATATTAAGGGGTTTTCACCTTGTAAGGTGGCCAATTGCAGATGTTGTGCTTCAAGCTCTGTCTTGGCTTGGCTTATGGCCGAAGTATTATCAATACCTTGAATGAGACTGCCATCATCATTTATTGCTTGCTCGGCGACTTGTTGTGCAGATAATTTTTGCGCGGTAACTAAATCACGTAAACTTTTTCTGGCCGTCAATACTTTGTCTACTAGGGCTCTTTCAGCCTGCCACTTTTCAGTTAAGGCTTGTTCTTTTGTACGTTCAGTACGTAAACCTTCTACTATCCTATCCATCCGTTTTTGATTGACCACACCAATAGCGGCTTCTTTTTCCAGCAGTTTTTGTTCAATCTTGAGGTTTTCAATACCTTGTTTGCAATCTTCTAATTCAGCTGGTGTGGCAAATTGACTGACCGCAACACGGGCGGCTGCCGTATCGAGTAAACTCACGGCTTTATCGGGTAATTGGCGGGCAGGAATATAACGGTGAGATAATTTTACCGCCGCTTCAATGGCCTCATCTAACATCTCAACATGATGATGTTGCTCTAACATACTGGCAATATTACGTAGCATTAAGATGGCTTTTTCTTCGCTTGGCTCAGCGACCTTAATCACTTGGAAGCGGCGAGTGAGGGCGGGATCTTTTTCAATATGTTTTTTGTATTCTGCCCATGTTGTGGCGCCGATGGTACGAAGTTCTCCTCTGGCTAAGGCGGGTTTAAGTAAATTAGCTGCATCACCTGTTCCTGCGGCACTGCCAGCACCTATTAGGGTATGCGTTTCATCGATAAACATGATGATAGGTGTCGTCGATGCTTTGACTTCTTCAATAACTTGTTTGAGGCGGTTTTCAAATTCCCCCTTCATACTGGCACCTGCTTGTAACAAACCAATGTCTAGGCACAGCAATTTGACGCCTTGCAAAGCGGGTGGCACGTCACCTTTATTGATGCGGTGCGCAAAACCTTCTACCACAGCCGTTTTACCCACGCCGGCTTCGCCGGTTAATATGGGGTTGTTCTGACGCCTTCTCATTAAAATATCGATGAGCTGACGGATCTCTTCATCTCGACCAATGATTGGGTCTAGCTTCCCCTGCGCCGCTTGTGCGGTTAAATCCGTGGTGAATTGATTTAGTGCTTGTTGTTTACCCATTATTGCTGGCGACATGGCATTGCTGGCAGCACCAGGTTGACTTTCAATTGAGGAGCCATCATTTGCGTTAAGGCTATCTTCACTTGAGCCGGCCACTATTTTATGCAAATTATCACTCAAATCGTCCAATTTGATTTTGCCAAATTCACCGGAGATATTTAGCAATGCGCTTTTCAGTTGCCGAGTTTCTAACATGCCTAACACCACGTAGGCCATACGCACTTTGTTATCGCCATAAGCCAGTGAACCATAGACCCACGCACGCTCGATTGAATCTTCAATATGACTGGATAAATCGGATATGGATGATGCCCCTCTAGGAAGACTGTCTAATGCATTGCTGATGTCTTTTGCTAGCAGCGAAGGGTCAATAGCAAAATGATTTACGATTTTGTGTAAATCAGTGTTTTGGAGTTGTAATACTTGTTGCAACCAGTGCACCAGTTCGACGTAGGGGTTTCCTCTTAGTTTGCAAAACACCGTTGCGCTTTCGACCGCTTTAAAAGCGAGATCATTAAGTTTTCCGAATAAACTGACTCGACTGATTTCTGCCATGGTTGGTTTCCTTATAAAGTGGCTTATTTAACATGCATATTGGTAGGCTATTTGGGCGGTATCATTGTTTTTGCTTTCGTGGCTCGCAGGTGCAAGCCACGCATTAATGCCTAAATAAGATTGTCCCAAGGGAATGGCCTTGCTTTGCTTAGAAGCCAACTGAAGTTTGATTGTAAAACTAAACTCACTGCCAACATGACGTGTGGTGAGTTGTTTAAGCATTGGCAAACTCTGTTGGTTATTAACCAGCGCCATATATTCTTGATAATGCAGCGGGCCGACAACAATTGAAAAATTAAAGCTACGCTGAAAGGTTGTCTTACCTATGATGGTGTCTTTGCCCAAGCGGGAATTCATTGAGCCTAAACGACAGTGAGTCTCTTCTGGTAAAGCATACCAAATGCCTTCAAATTCATTTATAACCACCTTATGTTGCAAATACTCACTTAATATCTGACCTAGGGCACCAATACTGCGGTTTTTCATACTGTAAAGACCGGCTAGAAATTTATGGTTGTTGTTGGTTTTTCCAGTGGTATGTGACAGATGTTCGTCATAGCCAGCAAAAACAGCTAGTCGTTTGGCAAACACATCTTTTTCTGGCCTATCGTGGCTTGCTGTTGGCTGTGCATCGGCCCAAGCTCGATAAAATAGCGATAAAAAACGATGATGAAAAATGTCACAAAATTCACTGAGAGTGACATCTTGATGACGATATTTTCGCTCAATGGCATACTCGGTAAAATGCAAAGGTAGCGCACCGTTTACCCCAAATAAGCCCCAGTACCCATTGTTAAGTTTGTATGGCCCAACTGTGGATTTTTCTACTACTTGAGTAAAAGCCGATGCGTGAAAATGCATAATGGGTGTTTGTCCTAAGCGAAAAGCATCTTGCTTTAACGAAACCGAATAACCTAAAGGTTCGTGCAGTGGAGAGTTGGCGTTTAAATAACGCAGCAAGGCTGCAAAACTCTGAGAATAGAGCTCGTCCTTGTTTTGGCTTAAATCGCTTAAATAGCGCTGCGAGAGCCGATTCGAATTGGCCATTGGTATATCTCAGTGCGGTTTGATGAATGAAGGACTAATTTAGAAAAAGAGTTGGTGCCGACATACTGTGCAAAGAATTGGTCTAACACCATTCCTAACATGAATGCGCTGTTTCCCTCGTAGGCGGTCTCGTCTAGGGTTATGCCAATTTCGATACCGCGTGCAAAACAAATAGGCCCGTCAAAAGGTAAACGCCCAGTCACTTTACTAAGCTGCATACCGATGATGCCGTCTATCTGTTTAGACTGAGTATGGTTATTTTTATCTGTCATTAGGCTGAGTAGCCTTTTTAAAGCGTCTAAGGCAAGACCTTCTTCGTCATCACTAAAACCTAAAAAATTGATGGATAGTTGATTGATTAAATTCCATGCTGTATCACCTTGATTCAAAGGCGGCAAAGGTCGGGTAGGTTCACCAATGCAGCGCACTGAAGTGCAAGGCGCGCCGGTGTCGATGCTAAAATCTGTGCTGCCTTTGCCTAAAGGCATCATTAAAGGCAGATCTCTATTGCTGCACATCGTTTCCACGCCAAGCTGCATGAGATCTTCAGAGTAGGGTGCTGCTTTGGGATCAACAATAGACAGGTAAACTTCACTGCCGACGTAACTCGAACGGTGGCCAAACTTTCGCTGATTGACACTTAAGGTTTTATTGATGCGAGAGACAGTATAATAGCCGGACTCTCGTGGTGATAAAGATGACGACAAACGCTTAGCTGAGCTGCTTGATGAGGCATAAAGTGGCAGTAGTTGTGCTGTCGTATCAACGGAGCTACCAAAACCTTTAACATCGCTTATCGAACAAACCTCAAAGTCTAACGGCCTTAATTTATCCGGCACAACATGGAAGTCATGGCTATTACGCGACACATTAATACGCTCAGCACGCTTATGAAATAAGTTAATTGCTGGGCAACAATGCAGGGCAAAATTCTCGTGGTTTACTAAGTTTTCCAGACGAGGCTCGGTATGGTCGAGCAGTAGCAGTAGCTCGATTTTTCCTTGATTACATAAGTTCAAGCTGGATTGGATGTTGTGCAAATCAAGAAAAAGAAAGCGTTGCGAGAAGGCAAAGTATTCTCGTAGTAGTCTGAACCCATCAAATTGCCGATTGCAGTAGGGTAATAAAGCCTCTTCCTGAGTCATGCCGCGTGAGCGTAACTGCACTGTGTCTTGTCCTGGTCGCCAGAGCGAATCGCCACTTTTGTACATTAAGCCGCAAAATCCCGTGTACAAGGCTTGGTAAATATATAGAGGAAAAGACTCTGTGCCACGAATATGCAGATTAAGCACGTCCAAAGACATATCGGAAAAACGTATGCCAGGCGGTGCTTCTAAGGTTATTTTTATGGCACTTTTGGCTGGTTTATAGCCATGCCCACTGCGCATCTGGCGGTGCTGAGTCTGACCATTATCAGTAAAAGAAGCTAAATCCTGTGCATTGATATATTCAGCTTGCACTAATTTTACCGGCCATAAGGTAACAGTGTGTGAGGTTTTGTACTCACACGCCGTTTGCTCGTCTGTGCCCAACTGGCTAAATAAAGATGTACTTTTAGCTACAGCTACACCTTTGACTAAGGTGCCTTCGTCAAAGTCTGGGTTAAACTGAGCAATGATCATGGAAGGTAAAGGTTGTAAAAACGTCGGGAATAACAGTTCAAGAAGATGCTGAGTAAATTCAGGAAAAGATGCGTCTAATTTACGATGAATACGCGCCGATAAAAACGCAAAACCTTCCAGTAGGCGCTCCACATAAGGATCTGAACAATCAAACCCTTCAAGGCCTAGTCGCCCCGCTATTTTGGGATATTCTTTGGCGAATTCGGCTCCGGATTCACGAATGAATTTAAGTTCTTGATTATATAATTCGAGAAATTTAGCATCCATCATTGTTAGCCATAAATATCAGCGCCACTGACTGTTCGAAACAATACCGTTCTCAATATCGATATCAGTTTGTAAAAATAATTGTAAAGGTAAGGGTTGAGCCCATAAGTCAGCGCTAATTTCAAAAGATAAGGTGTTGCCGCTCATTTCTTTTTTTGCCAAATTGACCTTAATATTAAGTGAGCGAGGAATTATTCTTGGCTCGAAGCGCTTGATGCATTTGACCAGTTCACGCTCTATTGCTTTGCTATTTAAGGATGCTGCGGTAACGCCAGATAAGTCTGGAATGCCGTAATTAACAGTAGAGGTTTGCACTTCTGGGTAATCTGCCAAGTCAATATTGGTCGCGGCGGCCACACTGTTAAGTAACCACGCTAGATCCCGTTGAACTAATTCTTTCAAGCGTGCAACAGTGATCACGCGTTTTTCTCTAGACTCATTTTTTTTATCTGGTTCGTCGTCGGTCAATCTATCTAAAAGCGATAGTTGCAGGCGTTCTTTTTGGGACAATTCAGGCATCTACTTTACTCAGTAAAACGCCGCCACAAGGACGGCCTTTGTATCACTATTTAATCTTTGTTGTGGTGCTGCCTGCCGGAATGTCGTAATCAAAGCTTATTGCTGCATCGCCCTTGCCATCATCTCCTTGTGGCACATAAGTTACTTTGAATTCCGCAAAGTTAAGGGTAATGTTTTCGGTTAGTAAATCTTCACCGCCAGAACCACCAGTTGAGACAGAAGTAACAAGCACATTTCTTAGTTTGATTATTATGTACTCAAGGGGCTTTCCGCCTGCTTTACGTACGATGAGTTCCGCTTTATCTATGTGTTGACCAGTGGTAGCAAAATTAATGAGTGTTACCGATGCCTTATCCACGTATTTAGTAATACTTAAATCTTGGAAATTAGCTTTGCCACCGCCGCCACCTGAACCCATGTGAGTTGTGCCAGATTGACTAAGACCCCAACTCCAGGCGAGTACATCAATTTCACCTTTGTGGACTTTGTCCTGCGACTCACCTTTTACTTTGTCTAACTTTAAAAACATATCAACAGCCATGGGATCCTCCTTTTAAGGGTTATATGGCATAAGAACTTTGGGTTCTTTAATTAAAATTATTACCCTTTTTCAGTCGGTAGTTTCGACACTAAACGTAGCGATGCCGTTAAACCTTCTAATTGGTAATGTGGTTTTAAGAAAAATTTAGCACTGTAGTAACCCGGGTTACCTTCAACTTCCTCAACAGCAACTTCAGCACCGGCAAGGGGCTGGCGCGCTTTTGTTTCTTCACTTGAGGTGATGGGGGCACCATCAACATAAGCATTAATCCAGGCTTGTAACCATCCTTGCATATCGTCTCTGCCTTTGAACGAGCCTACTTTGTCGCGCACAATGCACTTCAGGTAATGAGCAAATCGCGTAGTGGCAAAAAGGTAGGGCAATCTGGCAGCTAAGGCGGCATTGGCCGTGGCATCAGTGCTGTCATATTGCGCGGGTTTTTGCAGAGTTTGTGCACCTATAAAGGCGGCCATATCACTGTTTTTTCTATGGATCAGGGGCATCAAACCGCAAGCCGAAAGTTCTGCCTCACGTCTATCACTGATCGCCACTTCAGTAGGGCATTTGGAGTCCATGCCACCGTCATCACTTGGAAAAGTATGTAAAGGTAAACCCTGCACGGCACCACCTGATTCAATGCCACGAATACGCGAGCACCAACCATATTCTTTAAAAGAACGATTAATATTTACCGCCATCGAATAGGCAGCATTGGTCCACGCATACTTTGCGCCATCAGGCCCGCTCACATCTTCTTCAAAATCGAAGGCTTCCACAGGGTCGGTTTTGTCGCCATAAGGCAATCGTGACAATACGCGTGGCATAGTGAGCGCAATGTACTTAGCATCTTCTGTTTCACGCAATGAGCGGAAAGAAGCATAATCGGGGGTTGAAAAAACCTTGGTTAAATCTCTGGGATTGGTCAGTTCATTCCAACTGTCCATCTGTAATAAGCTGGGTGAGGCGGCACTAATAAAAGGCGAATGAGAAGCGGCACAAATTTTCGACATCCCAGCCAATAGGTTCACATCTGCGGGGCTATTATCAAAATAATAGTCTCCTACTATGGCACCAAAAGGTTCGCCGCCAAATTGACCAAATTCTTCTTCGTAAAACTTTTTGAATACCGGACTTTGATCCCAAGAGGTTCCGGCAAACTTCTTCAAATTTTTACCTAGCTCTTTCTTTGAAATATTGAATACTTTTACTTTTAAAAATTCGTCGGTTTCGGTGTTATTAACAAGGTAATGCAAACCTCTCCACGTGCCTTCAAGTTTTTGAAAGTCCTCGTGGTGCAAAATATGATTAACCTGTTCACTGAGTTTTTTGTCAATTTCAGCAACAATGGCTTCAATCGAATGCATAGTGTCTTCAGAGATTTTATTGACATCTTGTAGGGCGAAAGCAGCAAGCGTATTAACCGCCTTTTCAACTTCTGATTTGGCATGTTCAGACTTAGGTTTAAACTCTTTTTGCAGTAATGATGCAAAACTGTCGCTATCAAGGTTTTCTAAGCCAGTGTGCTCAATAGTGTTGGTTTGATTCGCAGCCATGGTTATTTCTCCTCACTCTTTTGCTGCGCAACTTGTTTAGGCGCGGCGCTTAATGATTCCAACAAAGCAGGATCAGCTAGCACTTTAGCAATAAGCTGTTCAGCGCCTTCTTTGCCATCCATGTAGGTCATCAAGTTAGTTAGTTGGGTTCTTGCTTCTAATAATTGTTTTAAGCCATCGGTTTGCTTGGTAATGGCTTGGGGTGAGAAGTCATCCATGCTTTCGAATTTTATCTCCACCGACAGGTTGCCTTCGCCAGTGAGGGTATTGGGTACACTAAATTGCACTCTGGGCTTGGCTGCTTTTAGTGTTTTATCAAAGTTATCCACATCAATTTCAACAATTTTTCGTTCTGATAAAGGCGCAAGTGGCTCTACTGGGTTACCCGATAAATCACCCATAACCCCCATTACAAAGGGAATTTCTACTTTTTTTTCTGAGCCATAGAGTTCTACGTCGTATTCAATCTGCACACGTGGCGCTCTATTTTTTGCAATAAACTTTTGACCACTGGACATTATTTATCTCCTTTCTTTCAATGTTGATTCGTTTTTTATTTGCTTAGCTTGTTTAGCAAAACGATGTTTATTCATACCGCCTTACCAAGAGTCATCGGCTTTTTCGCTATCGGTGTCTTCACTATCTTCATCAAAGCCACCTAGCTGGCGCAATGCAGGTAAAGCGTCTGGATATAAGTTCTGCATAAGTTGCATAAAGTCCTTGTTAACGAGATTCAAGGCACGGTTGACTAACACCGGTATTGGGCTCGAAGGTTCGTAGCGAGCGTAATAGCCATTAATCAGTTTTAAACATTTCTCCACATCCGCGCGCGACTCAATAAGGCCATTTGATCCAGCTAACGATTTACTCATATCTGTTACTCGTGAATGTTGCTGTTGTTGAGCATCACCTGGGTATCCAGCTTCAGCATCTTGTGCATCTGAATTTTTGTCACTACTGCCATTTTCTTGGTCTAATTGAGTCATTCCTACGTCGGTATATTTTTCTAATGCGGCGTGTAACTGCCCTATTACTTCCGTCGTACGGTCAAAATTAACGCTGTATTCGTAGCCTGCTTTATCAATAAAACATTGGTTAATGCTTTGCAGACTCTCTAGGCTATACGCCAAGGCACCATATAAAAGTTGCACCTGTTCTAAATTAATCTCTCTGAAAATACCTTTTATTTGTGAAATGCTGAGGCTGGCATGACTACTACCGTTAGTCGCAAGCTCAATCGATTCGAGTGTGACAATACCTATGCCTTTTACCGAGGCCATAGGCAGCGCTTTAAGTGATTTAACGATAAAATCATCATTGAGATGCGCTAAGCCAGAGAGTCTTTCTAATGGGTCGCCGTCATCTTCATCAAGCGGTGGGTAAAGATTTTTCCATTCATGCTGGATTAACTTCGACAAGCCCACTAAGCATTGAGAATACGCCTCAATACCTTCGGTATTGAGCACTGCTTGGCTTAATACACTGATAAGTTTTATGTCTTTTGTGTGTGCTAAAAATGACAAGGCAGCTTTTTTTACCGTGCGCCAATCTGGTGGCTCAGCAACTAAGGTGTTTTCCCCATCAAAACGCTCTGGTGTGCCTTGTGCGGTAAAGAAAAAATGTTGAAAACTTGAATCGTCTTCTAAATTGGTCCCACAGCCAGCGTCACCTGAAAGAGGTTCAGTTATTAATTTTACATAATCCATTCTTCATACCATTAATGGCTAATAACAGCTTTACTGCCGCAACGGCAAGTAAGTTGCAGTAGGGCAAAATTATTTTTGTCATAAAATTAACGGAATGAAAATGGTGCAATGAAATAGCGAAATTTATTTGTGCACAAGTGCAACAAAACACAGCTTGTTGGCGTAATGCCACCTATATATATCCAAAATCATTGGAATTGCAGGGCGGCGGCGAATGAGTGCAGCCAACCAACGTGCAGTTTCAAGAAAGAAGGGGATAAGGACCTAAACCGCCTAGCGCTACCCCCAAGTTAAGGACCAAAATGTCAGGACAACAAGGCTTCGTATCAATTACTACGCCTCTCGCAGGCAAGGTATTGATTTTGCGCCAAGCAAAATATACAGAGCAATTAGGCATGCCATTTGAAATGGATGTCGAGCTTGTTAGTACCGATGAAAGCGTATCCTTTAACGAAATACTTGGTAAAAACGTTACCGTGTGTCTTGAGACACAAGAGTCAAGCCGCTTTTTTAGCGGCATCGTCACGGGCTTTAAACAACAAGAAAACCTCGATGGCAATGCGGTGTATGCAGCAACGGTAAGGCCATGGCTGTGGTTATTATCCCTTAGCCAGCATTGCAGAATTTATCAACAAAAAACCTATCCAGAAATTATCAAATCGGTATTTGATGAAATGGGCTTTTCTGATTATGAAGATAAGCTCACGTACAAATATCAAAAGCAAGAATATGTGGTTCAGTATAACGAGACTGACCTCAATTTTGTTTCAAGAATAATGCAGCAAGAGGGGATTTTTTACTTTTTTAAACACACAGATGGCAAACATACTTTGAGCATGCAAGACGATACGGCAAGTGCAGATTATTTGGGTGAAACGCCGTATTTGGAGCTTAAAAGTCAAACTCGACACATCGGCGCTGAAGGCATTACGGTATGGGAGAACCATCAGCAAATAAAAACAGCTGGTGTTAGCTTATCGAGTTACGACTTTGAATTGCCGAGTAAAAACTTAAATGCTACCACCTTAGATCCCAAGGTTAGTGGTTTAGCGGCATTGCAAAAGTACGCTTATGAGGGCTCCTATTCTCAACGAGCAGACGGTGAACATTATAGTAAAATTTTGATGGAGCAAGAAAACGCCACATATGAGCAAAAATCGTTCTCTGGAAATATGCGTACATTGAGAGCTGGAGCCAGTTTCAAGCTAAGTGATCATCAGCGTGAAGACCAAAATGCAAGGTACTACATTACTCAATTTTGCTGTGTGATGCGCTCAGAAGAATTAATGGTGCAGGTCGATACTCAAGAACGTACTGAGTATGAATTTAGTGCCCGTGCTATTTCATCAAATATAAATTTTAGACCAGTAAAAAGTGCTGTAAAACCTATTATGCAAGGGCCCCAAACTGCCATGGTTGTGGGTAAAACCAAAGAAGAAATTTGGACCGATAAATACGGCCGAATCAAAGTCCATTTTCATTGGGATAAACAGTCAAAAGCAGATGAGCTTAGCTCCTGTTGGATACGAGTTGCGCAGTCTATGGCCGGCAAGAACTGGGGCAGTATTTACATTCCTAGAGTCGGTCAAGAGGTGCTAGTTGATTTTTTGCAAGGAGATCCTGACCAACCGGTTGTTATCGGTTGTGTCTATAACGGCTCCTCGTTACCGCCATATACCTTACCAAACTACGCCACTTTTTCTGGTTACAAATCGCGTTCAACCCAAAACGGTGGTCAATTTAACGAGCTGCGCTTTGATGATAAGCAGGGGGAAGAGCAGTTGTTCATCCATGCAGCTAAAAACCAAGACATCATGGTTAATCATGACTGCTTTGAAACGATAGGTGCTGACCGCCATTTAACCGTCAAACAAGACCAATTTGTGAAAATTGACAACAACCGTTTTGAAGACATTGGCGCCGATCATATCGAAAAGATCGGCAAAGACTTTAACCTTCAAGTGGCAGGTAAAGAAGCCAAAGACGTGGGGGGCTCATTGTCCCTTAACGTCAAGGGAGATGGATCAGAAAATTTTGCTGCCAACTTATCAATCAATGTGGGTGACGACGCTTATATCAAAGCCGGCAGTATTGTGCTGGAAGCTTCGAGTAATATTACGCTGCAAGTGGGCAGCTCATTTATTTCCATTGATAAAGGCGGAATAAAAATCAGCTCTGCTGGCAATGTTGTTGTTGAGTCCAAGGCAAATGTCAGTCTTGACGCGGGCGCAAAGGTAGAATTGTCAGCAGGTGGCCCAGTGAATATAGCGGGCGCAACCGTGAATATTAATTAATGAGAGCGCTTGTGCATCATGCAGCCTAAATTAGGAAAACTAATAAGCTCGATATCGCCGGTGGCCCCAGAGCAGGTCTTTACTGCTGATCCCGTAGATCCAGACAAGGCGGCACAAGAGAAAACTGCGCAGATTTCACAGAAAAAAGGCAAATATGGCGCCCCCAAAGGGAAACCTTTTAAGATGCCTTCGGCTGAAACAATGGACATGGCCGGTAACGGATGGGTAGAAATAGCGCTAGTGGATGAGAATGGCAAGCCAGCAACAGGGCAAAAATATGAAATTACTTTGCCCAATGGCAAAGTGGTAAAAGGCTCAACGGATAGTAAAGGCAGAGCTAAAATTCAAGGTTTTGTCAGTGGGACATGCCAACTTTCATTGCCCGCATTACATAGAGATGCATGGTCAGTGTTATGCGGTTTAAGGATAATGTAAGGAGCAAACGTGAACATTCATAGCATTAAAAGTGGCGATTGTTTTGCCAGTATTGCCAAGCAGTATGGTTTTCGTGATGCCGATGTTATTTATCAACATCCAGCTAATGCTGAGCTAAAACAGCAGCGGCCCAACTTACATATTTTGAATCCTGAAGATAAGGTTTACATTGCGGACAAAAAATCCAAGGCTGTTGAGCTATCAACAGAAACGTGCTCGGTATTGACGATTAAAGGTTTGCTCACTGAGTTAAAGCTGGTCATTGCAGACTTTGATGGTAATCCCCTTGCCCATACCAACTATCTATTGGATGTTGCTGGCACAAAGTATCTCGGTCAGTCAGACGCCGATGCCATGGTGGTACAAAAAATTGATGCGAGTGCCAAAAAGGCCGAATTAACCTTGTACCTTGATGCCCATAAAAAAGACACCATTTTTTGGTCGTTAGACATAGGGGCATTGACTCCCCATGCTGAAACAAGCGGCATACAGGCCAGATTAAACAATTTAGGTTACTTCTGCGCTAATGAGAATGGCGAGATTGACAGTACCACCAGTAGTGCCATTAATGCCTTTAAAATCAACAATGGCTTGGCAAATGACGCAGTTATCGACCATGCACTGAGCGCTAAACTCTTGTCGGTATACGGTATATAAAAGGTTATGTAGTGGCTAAGGTATCGCGTTCAAGCGCAGCGAAAGAGAATATAAATAAACTTAGATTCCACCGTTTAAAGGTGTATTTGCAACTTTACCCCGGCAAATTTGGTGAACAAGAAAACAGGGCAATGGCTGTCGACATTGAGTTTCGTTTGTACATCGATGGTAAATTTTCTCAATCTGGCAACCTGGCTCCTGACGGCAGTGCCAACTTACTTATACCCAGCGGCGGTAAAGCAGAGCTTGACGTTTTAGGCACTCGGTATGGGCTTATGCCAAGCGCAAATTTGGCCGCATTTGATACGGTCAAGGGGATACAGCAGCGTTTGCGCCTGTTGGGATATTTTCATCGCGAAGCGGATGGAAAGTGGGATGCAGACTTTGATCGTGCTGTGCTAAATTTTCAAGCCGATCATGGTTTAGAGCCCACAGGTAAAGGCACTGAGGCGATAACCTATAACAAAATAAAAAGCGAATTTGGGGAGGAGTAATGACGATCACCATTCAAACAAAAAGCGAATGCCGTATTGTCCCACTAAGATTTGCACGAGCAAGTAAGGGGGCGCCCAATAGTCGCCAACCTGATATTGATGATCGCGGTCACTGTCATGTTATCCCCGCAGTGAATGGTTTACCGACATCGGCGCCCATTGGCAGTGCTGTTTTGCCTATGGCGGTGAATACCGAAGTCGACATCAACATGCTAAGAACTGACATAGATCACAATGCGCCATTGTTTGTGACCTCTTCTGATAGCAGTGCATTGACGATATTGGCGCCTAACGCTGGGCAGCAATGCAGCACGGGTCGTACTTGTACCTTAACCCTCAAAGCGCATCACATTAGCGGCTCTGTGCCTAAAGTGGTGTTTGTCGAAATTCGATTTGGTAAGGCAAACGGGCCGATTATCGCCAAGCTAGCGACCTATATATTTCCCATCTTACTCGTCAAGGTCCAAGCCTATTACGTCACTATTGATGACCATGCTGGCAATTCTGGTAGATGTCCCACTTTGAATTTTGATTCGACTGTGCAAAAAGTACAAGCCATTTGGTCACACTACGGTGTTGAATTGAGCTTCGCTAAACGTAAACATATTAGTGTGACGCTAAATCAAAAAGACTACATGGAACTGGCGGAAATCAACCAACTGTATCAAGCCGACTGGACCGGTGAGCATATTAATATGTATTTTGTGCAGGAGATGGAAGGGCAAGATGTCTTTAGTTATGGTTTCACTCCACAAGACTATAGCGGTTATGCTTTTCCTCTCAGCAATAGGGAAAGTGCTTCAGCGTTACGCCATCCAGGTATATTTGTTGCGCTGAAAACAGGGACACTTGAGCGCAGTAGTGATACCCAATCTTGTGCCCATACCATTGCCCAAGAAATTGGCCATTTTTTGACTTTGTCCCATCCTAGTTCTTACTCCTTTGCATCGCGGTCTGACGGCGATAAATATGATACGTGGTCGATGCGTTTGTTGATGCAAAAGCAAAATATCACCGCACGTAGCAGTGCCCCACAAGGTGATGAAAATTGGCCAGACTATAATGAATTTGGCTATGGCAGCACTGATAAAGTGCCACATGGAGGATGTATGCTTAGCTTAAAAAATCTGCAAAAGTCGACCACAACAGATGCCGATGGGCAATGCTCCATGGCGCGAAATCATATTAGTAAGGGCTTTAGTACGCTGTATTAGTAAAGGAAAAATCGTGCTAGGTGTATATATATTTCTGCAAGCCGGTGGTGAGTAAATCAAACCAAAGTTGCAGCAAGGAGAAAGTGAATTGTCACCATTAACAACAGCAATAGTTGAACGTGATGCGTTGGCTAATCAATTAGCAGGCAGAATGGGTCAGGCTGCAATGTCAGATCTTATGGCCATGCTCAATGATGCGAATAGTACCACCCGAACTCTCACTGTAAGCGCTGCGGGTTATATAGATTTAGCTATCAGTCATGAACTCGTTTTCAAAGCACTTGATGACGAAGACATTAATGTTGTACATGCGGCCGTGGCGGTAATAGAAAAACAACAAGCCAAGGTGTCGACGGCATTATTGAATGGATTGTTAGACAAACTAACAAACCCAGAAACGAAAAATAGAATCATCTTATTATTGGGGCATCGTTTGACATTAAATGAAGCGGGGCTGGTAGATAAGTATTGCACCGTTGAACAAGCACAAAGTATTGCCCTGCACAGCATGGCGGTACTTGCTAAAATAGGCGTTGAGCAAAGACAACAACAATTTAGTGCTTACTTACTGTCGATAAAAGGCAATGCCGTGGCTTTTAACGACATATTTATGTTGATCAAATACATCAACCAACCTTGGTTAGTGCCCTCCATAAGACTACTTTTGAGCAACAAAGAAAACGTTCAATATTTGTCAGTGAACTTACCTGGTTATCCTTCGGTGCTCAGAGTGTGTGATAAGGCAGTTTCACTCATCGCCACACTATTAAAGGTTGAATTTAGTTTTAAAGCCCATCGCCATGCAAATTTTACTGATGAGCAGTTGGCCGAAGTGAATTTAATCACCAGCAATTATCATTACTGAACGCCGGAGTAAGTTATGCCTACACAAGTCACTATGGGCGCGAGTCTGCTATGTTCGCAAGGGGTCGCACCAAGTAAATTAATGGTGCTGCCTAAAAATCGAACCATGGCGGATGGCATGCCTGCTGCTAATGTGATGGATAAAATACCGATGGTGAATATTCCGCCATTTGGTTTGTGTCGTTCGATGGCCAATCCGCAAGTTGCCGCCGCTACCGCCGCTGCCATAGGCGTATTAACTCCCATGCCTTGTATGCCAATGCTACCTGGTCCATGGAAGCCAGGTTCAAAAACCGTGAAGATAGGCAATCAGCCAGCGCTTAATGATAAGTCAAAGTGTGCTTGTGCCTGGGGAGGCAGTATTCAGGTTGTTAAACCTGGCGGCAAAACAGTGCAAATTACGTAGCGAATATCATCGATATGGCTAAGCATTCTTCAATCTCGAAATAGCAATTTTGAAATTCTTTCTGGCGTTTTGTCTTTAACTGCAACTTTTACACTTTCTGTGCGTAATGGTCTGTATCTAGTGGAATAAAGCTTGCCTAAAAGTGCATGTTTGAGTGCACTTTTAGGCAGTTTTTTAAGATCACTATACAAACAGCGCGGTACAGCATGAGTATTACCCCAGCAACAATACAAAAATGAACAGGACGAGTATTTGAAATGGCAAGTTTGCGATTAAAACTGATTTCAGGTGGCGCCCCAGATCAAAATCCTAGCTTTGATTTTTCCGAGCATGGCGGCACTATTGGCCGGTCAAAAGACTGTGACTGGACGCTAGATGATGTAGACCGATACATATCCAATAAACATATCCTAATTACCTTCATCAACAATACATTTATATTGACAGATATTAGTAGTAACGGAGTGTTCATCAACAATAGCCAAGTGCCCCTTGGTAAGGGGAATACAAGTGTACTTGCGCGGGGAGATCAGGTCATCCTTGGTAAGTTCTGTATGGAAGTGGTTGCCCTTGAACTACAATCATCTGCACCTTTGCCTGAAGCAATACCGGCTGTCCCGCATAACGCTGGGCGGCCAGATAGTGGTGATTTACTTGATCTAATCAAGCGCCCCGACCGTTCATTTGTACCGTCAGAGCCTGATGCACAAGCAGCAGATAATCTAGGCTTATTTGCTATATTGTCAGGTAACGTTCAGTCACCACCAGCGCAAAATTTTGATTATAAATCGCCCAATAAAACAACAGAATCAGCACCTTCCTTAAACAATCAAACCGTTACTTGCAATTTGACTCAAGAGGCTAGTGGCAACAAGAAGCACTCAATTCAAAGACCAGCACAAACTGCTACAAGCAGTAAAAACACCTTATCAAGTACCATTCCTGATGATTGGAATTTTGATGATTCCTATATTGCACAATCAAGTCATAGCCGACTACCCGAACCGGAAATACCTATTACAGTCCCTCAAGTTGACCAGGCTAAAAACGTCAAATCAGCAAAAATAGCCCCAGCATATAAGGAGCCAGAAAACGCTGTACAGCCTATGCAACCCAATCCTAGGGATAATTTTTTTGAACTGCTTTACAAAAAATTAGGTTTGCCAAAAGAGCAAATTGATTCAATTGACCACACTCAGTTTGCCAATGATGTGGTGGATATTTTGACAACTTCAACACAGGGTCTTATGGCATTGCTCGCCGGACGCTCAGTTTTTAAACAAGAATCTAGACTGTCTATGACCATGATAAGGCCGCAATCGAATAATCCACTTAAGTTTGCACTTGACCCAAGTGACACTTTAGAAATGCTTTTAGTGAAAAAAAAACCTGGCTACATGAGCGCACAAGACGCCTATCTAGAGGCAATGAATGACGCACAACTACATCAAATGGCATTTTTGTCAGGCCTGCAAGCGACTCTTAGTGGCCTATTAGATGAATTATCTCCAGTGGTTATTGAGCAAGCAACAAGCAAAAACGAAAAAGGCTTTCTCGGCCTTAAAGTTAGTGCGCAGAAGTGGCAAGTCTTTGTTGAAAAACAAGAAACTTTGCACAAACAAGTTTCTGAAAATTTGAATGACATACTTTCTCGCCACTTTTCCGCGGCTTATGAAAAGCATATCGACGAAGCAAACAACAAAAAATAAGGATAAGTACATGAATATAATTCGGCAGCTTTCTATTTTACTGATATTCAGTTTGACTCTATTGGCTTGTGGAAGTATGCCTCCACAAGAGCAAAAAACGGGTTTTACTTACGCAATATCTGCTTCCAATACGATTAATCCAGACATTAACAATCAGCCCTCATCCGTTGTTGTACGAATATATCAGTTGAGTAACACGCTCAATTTTGAAAATGCGCTTTACGAAGACCTCTTTGAGCCAATAAAAAATAGCTTAGGTGCTGAGTATATTTCCGTTAACGAATACCTGGTTGATCCCGGTATGTCGCAGTCTTTTGAAGTGGAAATTTCGGCTACGACCAAATTTATTGGTGTCGCGGTAGGCTATCGCAGCGTTGATATGGTGACTTGGCGAGTAATACAGCCAGTGCAGGAAAAAAGCTTACTCGATCCAATTGGCATTCTTAGTGGCACCGGGATCCAAATATTGGTTGATGAACTCAGTGTTCGAGTTGTTGAATTATAAATAGGTATTTAAAAGGAAAAGCACTGATGGCATGGGAAAAACGGGTGGTCTGGTCAGAGGGGATGATGTTGCAACCACATCACTTTCAACAACAATCTCGCTACCACGAAGCACAATTAAGAAATACATTTGATGCAAGCTTGCCGTATTGCTGGGGTCTGTTGTCATGCAATATCGATAGCGCGCTACTAAAAACGGGCAAGGTTTGCATTAATCAAGCAGAAGGAGTACTTGCCGATGGTAGTTTTTTTTCATGCCCTGAGATTGATAAAGCGCCCACTGCAATTGATATTAATAAGGAACAACTAGACGCAATCATCTATTTAGCGGTCCCCATAAGACGCAGTGGTAATACAGAAGTATATCGAGAGCAACAAGTTCAAGGACGTTTTCATGTCAGTGAATATGAAGCCAAAGATGTCTCTGGTATCACAGCAAATAACAACTTAATTGAAGTCAGTGGTCTGAATCTGTCTATCCGCACAAGTAAGCAGGATAACAGTGAATTCAGTTGTATCCCGATTGGGCAAATTAACGATATTAGTTCAGGTGGTGTGATTGACCTAAAAAAAGAGTTTGTTGCCCCCTCTTTAAACATTAAGAGCAACCCTTTTATCAGTGGCTTCTTGAATGAGCTTGCCAAACTTACCAAACATAGAATTCAAACTTTAGCATCTAGAGTATCAGTGGCCGGTAAATCAACGGGTAGCGAAGTGGCCAACTATATGATGTTACAGACACTAAATAGGCACTATCCAATGCTTGCTTATTTGGCTGAAGTTGAGCGGGTGGCGCCTTTTTATTTGTATGAAAAGTTTGTCACTCTCATTGGTGATATGAGTACGTTTATTCAGCCCGATAAAATTGTGCCTGCCTTGCCACATTATTTACATGCCGAGCCGAGCCTCGTATTCGCCGCGTTGGTGGCCGAATTGCGCGGCTTATTCAGTGTTGTATTGGAACAAAATTCTATCAACATTCCGCTGAAGGAGAAAAATTTTGGCATTCGAGTGGGCACAGTGTCGGATAAAACATTATTTGGTACAGCAAGTTTCATACTTGCAGTAACCGCCGATACCTCGCCTGAGGATATCCGTCAGTATTTTCCCACCCAATTTAAAATTGGCGCTGTCGAGTCCATTAAAGAACTGGTTAATTTGCAATTACCCGGCATTCAAATCACTCATTTACCCGCAGCACCAAGGGAGGTTCCCTACCAAAGAAACTTTGTATATTTTGAACTAGTGCAAAATGGCGAGTATTGGCAGGCGCTCACTGAATCTGGCGGTATTGCTTGTCATATAGGCTCAAGCTTTCCCAATTTAGCGATGGAACTTTGGGCTATTAGGACTTAATTGACGTGAATGATGATGACGAACTATCGAAAACGATGATCATTCCCAATCCGGGTGGTCGACGAACATCTGCGCCGACACATAATCCATTTGCAAAGCAACAGCAGAGTGAAGGTCAAAGGAGCTCAACCGCCCAGCATAATCCCCTCGATGGCAAGATTAGTGAGGGCGAAAATAAGCTGCTTTTTTATGGTAGTGATCTGATTAATTTGGCCAGTAATTTACGTACTCTTGAGCCGCAAAATACGGTGGAGCAACTGCGTCATGATATAGACAATTTAATTAAGCAATTTGATAACAACTTAGCTCAGCAATCGGTCTCAAAAGAGATTGCGCTGACTGCTCGTTATTTACTTTGTTGCTTAATTGATGAGCACATCCTTAGCACGCCTTGGGGAATTGACAGCAGTTGGAGTTACCAAACGCTGTTAAGCAAATATCATAATGAAACATCGGGTGGTGAAAAATTTTTTCTGATTGTGAATAAACTAATGGAGCAACCGCAACGCAACATTGACTTAGTTGAATTAAGTTATGTTTGTTTCGCTTTAGGCTTTCGTGGCAAGTATCGACGCTCACAAACCGGTGAAAACGATATATTGCAAATTAGCAATATGTTGTATCAACCTATCTCTTTGTATCGCCCTGTTGGTATCGATTTATCACCCTGCGCGAAAGCCAGTGCACCTACTACTTTAGGGATTGAAAAGCGTATACCACCTTCGCTATTGTTTATGGTGTTGGCGTTTATTTGTGTGACCGTTTATATCGCGTTGTTATCCAACCTGCATGCTAAATCATCCTCTTTTTATGAAAAAGTTGAATCAATCGGCTGGGACAATTTCGCTGTTGAGACTGACAATGTTGCGGCTAGCTTTGATAGTCTTCGACAAATGGCCCAGGATATAAGCACTCGGCTTCGTCAAGCTATTGAAACTAACAAACTTGCGGTTGAAGTCAATAAAGATAAGGTCACGCTTCGTTTTGTGAGTCCTCAGCTTTTTTCTTCAGGCAGCGCTAGAGTCAACCCGCAAGAATTACCTGGTGTTGATGATCTGGTGCAAGCCATTTTAGCCCATACAGATTCTATCGTTGTAGTTGGTCACACTGACTCTACAGGCAGGGCTGATTCAAATTGGGTGCTTTCTCGGCAGCGCGCCGAAGCCATTGAAGCGTGGTTAAAAACCGCCAAATTCACATTAGCTCAAACCAATACCAAAGGTGTTGCTGACACCCAGCCCTTAACGAGTGACAAAGACCAAAGCCTAAATCGTCGAGTTGAACTCATTTTAGTCCCTAAGAACAGGTTGTAACGATGGACAAAATTAAAGCTATTACTGCCCATCAACTATTTGTCCCTGCACTGTGTTTAATGTTCGCAGGATTGATTATCTTTTTTGCTGGGCCGTATTTTTCATTTGCTGGGTACATACCCTTAGCAAGTTTTATTGCTCAATTAATACTGTTCTTATTTATTAGTAGTGTTTATGGCTTATATCGTTATATCAAATACCTGAAAAGTGAAATGAAACAAGACAAGCTTGTTGCTGAGATGACAGAAAATGACGGTGCTGGTGATGCGATAGACGCAGAGTCAGCTGCGTTAAAAGACAAATTTAAAGCGGCTTTTGCGCTGTTAAAGAATACCAAGGGTGCCCCCTTTTCCTTGCTCGACATTCCTTGGTATATGATCATAGGTTCTCCTGGTAGCGGCAAAACAACCTTACTGTCTAATTCTGGTCTGTCGTTTCCATTGGCGGCTAAGTTGGAAAACAAAGTACTGCAAGGAGTGGGGGGGACTAAAAACTGCGATTGGTGGATAACGCAAGAGGCTGTTTTACTTGATACCGCCGGAAGGTACACCTCCCAAGATAGTTTTCAAAAAGTTGATGAGTCGGGCTGGCATAATTTTTTAAGTTTGATTAAACGTTATCGTAAAAAACCTATTAGTGGTTTGCTAGTCAGTTTCAGTATGGCTGACTTAATCAGCATGAATGAATACGAGTTGAGCCAACACGTTTACCAATTAAAACAGCGTATAGCGGAAGTGAATGACTTTTTTAAGACTCGCTTCCCAATCTACGTGGTGGTAACAAAAGCAGATATGCTGGCGGGATTTACACAGTTTTATGATGCCTTCACCCATAAAGAACGCGAACAAATTTTAGGTATTACCTTTGAGCCAAATGACAGTCTAAATGCTGAGGTGTCATTGGTATTTGAACAAAAATTTCACGAGTTAATTAATTCTATTACCAGACGGCAATGGACAAGAATGTCGATGGAAAGAGACGCACAGCGCAAGGCGCTGATTTATTCATTCTCCCATCAGATTGCTTCCGTTAAACCGGCATTTACCACGATTTTGAATATCCTCAGCGGGCAAGATAAGGGTATAAGTACTGGCATCGTGCGCGGTATATATTTTACCAGCGGTACGCAAAGTGGGGCGCCAATCGATGGAATGATTGCCAGGGTTTCACAAATATTTGGCTTTAAAAGAAATGCAACGCCATTGTGGAATAACGATCAACGCAGCTATTTTATTAAAGACTTGCTGCAACAAGTGGTGTTTGCAGAAGCAGATAGATTTGGCTCGCAGGCAGGGTATGAGCGTCACAAAAAACGCTTAAAGCTGGCCTCGCTCGCCTTGTTTTCTGTCTTGTCGGTTTGTTTATGTGCGGCTCTATATCTGAGTTTTAGCCAAAACGCAGATTATCTTGAACAAGCTAACCGCTCAGCCGAAAAGTGGATACAGCGATATAATGGACAAACTAAGCAAGCTGAAATTAGGCAATACATACCCGCGTTAAACGACTTTGCAAATAACATAGTTGGCTTACAAGATAGGCAAGAAGCTCATTTCTCTGGCTTAGGTTTGAGCCAAACAAAGGCAGTGCAAAATGCGCTTAACGCAAGTTACAAGCGTTTATTACAAACAGTATTACTCCCTTTTATTCAACAGCAATTAGAAAGGCAGTTACAAGACTCAAGCACGCCAACTTTGCAATACCAAGCCTTAAAAAGTTATTTGATGTTGGCAGAGCCAAAACGTAGAAATAACCAATTCATTTCACAATATCTGATTGAAAATATCAAAATAGATAGATACTTTAGTGAAAGTGAATACTTACAGTTAAGTAGGCATGTTAACAATGCTATGGTCAACAATTTGAGCATTGAGACAGCAAACCAAAACTTAATTTTAGCGGCGCGTCGTGACTTGAGTAATCAGCCATTAGGTGAAATATACTATCGACAATTTAGCGACAAGTATCTCAATAATCCTGCAAGTTATATTTCCTTGGCTCAGTTGGCAGGGGCAGCTTGGCGAACGGTACTGTCGACTCAACTTAACGATATACAAACTATTTCACGTTTTTATACCCCAGAGTTGTTTTCACAAGTAAGCAAAACAGACATAAAACAATATGTTGGGAAACTAGCAGAAGACTCATGGATACTGGGCCCTGATAACGTCATCGATAAAAATTTGCTTACCCAACAGATTGAGACGCTATATGTAAAAGACTACGTAGACCAATGGCAGTTTTTACTTAATAGTGTGTCGCTTAAGCCTATCACAGACGCCATTTCGCTTAGAATTAGCTTGCAGGCTCTCACTGCAGCAGATAGCCCCATTTTTGTTTTGCTCGAGTCTGTTTCTCGTGCAACTAAGTTAGTTTCATTGGACACCCCTATTGGCGGCGAAAGTAAGATTGGGCAAAATCTGACGAAGGGCTTTAACGAAGTACAACAACGCTTTAACGCTAACGGGCCAGACTTTTTGGTTACTGCTAGGTTTAGTCGATTACATGAGCTTATGAGTAAAGATAAAAAGTTAGCGGCTGAACAACAGATGTCAGCTTTGCTGCAAGATCTCAATGTGTCCCTAAGTTTTCAAATGCAAAATCCGCAAACGACCACTGAATTAAAATCACCCGAAGCTTTACAAGGCTTTGGTTATTTGCAAGCTGAACCGCTCAATAGATGGATAGAAGAGCTCGTCAGTAGTATAAAAACAGTGCAAAGTCGGATTAAAAAAGCGCAATTATCTAGCCTTTGGCAATCTCAAATATTGTTACAATGTAAAGCCATTGTAGGCAATAAATATCCATTCCAACTTTCTTCCCAGACAGACGCGAGTGTCAGCGACTTGGTCCAGCTTTTCAGTCCTACGGGAGCTGTAATGCAGTTTTTTAATACTAACCTTGCTAGTTTAGTCAACATGCAAACAGAGCCCTGGCAATGGAAACCGCAAGTACAAGCGAATTATCAATTTGATGTTAAGGTTTTACCGTTTTTTGAACGAGTATTTGATATACAGCGGAGTTTGTTTGTCACCAATGCACAGCAACCGACATTAGTGCTTTCAATGACACCGGTCTATTTAGATCCAAAGCTGGCTCGTTTTAGAATGTCGATGTATGGCACTAATTTGAGCTATCAATTTGGTCGGCCTACACCCACATTAGTGACTTGGCCTCCACAAAATCCCGCCGCTAGAAATCATATTAGTTACGTGCGCCGTGACGGTAGCGAAATAATTGACCATCAAGAAGGGTTATTTAGCCTATTTAGATTGATCAATATAGATGAAACCACACGTGTTTTACCCAATAAAGTGAAAGTAACGTTTACTAAAAATGACTATAAAGCGATCTACGAAATAGCAGCAGAAAGTCCAGCTGACCCTTTAGTTCTAAGTGGTTTATCGACCTTTAATTGTCTAAGCGGATTTTAGGGAAAAAGATGAAAATTGGATTTTTTGGTAAACTTCCTGGCTATGGTGATTTTGTACAGCGCAATATCAGCCCAGCAATCATCGATTATTGGGATAATTGGATGAGTCAATCAATCGATGCTTCGCAAGGCGTGTTGGGGCAAGAGTGGAGGGATGTTTTTTTTAACAGTCCAATTTGGCGCTTTCATATTCAGGGCGGTGTGGTGGTTGCTGATGCGATTTCTGGTTTAATGATGCCAAGCGTAGACTCTGCCGGACGTTGTTATCCTTTTTTGGTTGTTTGCCAAATAAAGCCACATACCAATGTTTATACTTTAGCGTCAAAAATTGATAGTTGTCACGCCAGTTGTGAAGACTTTATCATCGGGCTATTGGATCAGCATCGACCGGATTTAGATGAAATTGTACAAGTGCTGCAGACAAATTATACCAAGCTGAGATGCCATTTATTTCCTGATACTAAACACACTACCAATACTCATAACCCTGAGCTTTACCGTGCTATCGACCATCACTCATCTTCATTTTCAGAGATTCACGAGGAGTTCTTGGCGCATTTGGTTGAGCAACAGTCTGGACCAATATCGATTTGGCACACGACGCAAAATTTACAGGTAAAAAAACAATACCGATATTACCAAGGCATGCCGCCAGTAGACGCTTTCGCCACATTATTGCGAGGAAAATAATGACTTGGCTAGCTTAAGCTTAGCTTTGTTGGCTGTAGTTGCTAATATTGGAGTGGCAGGGTCATGTCCAATAGCAAAGCATGCTGCGATGTTTCTTTGTCTCCCTTAGCATTTTCGTTTTCTACCACTAACACGGTAATGTTATCTCTGGCTTGTCGAGCTAAGGCTGTTTCAATCAAAGATGCGGTAACAAGATTTAGTGGGGTGCTTAGCACAGATTGTTTTAATTCATCATCTGACAATACATTGTTAAGACCATCACTACATAAGATAAACTTGTCAGATAATTCGAGTTCATAGGTTTTAATTTCAAGCTCTAGTTGGCTGCTTGCACCTACTGCTCGGGTAATAATGTTCGAGTCTGGGTGACTCTCTGCTTCTTCAGGTTTTATTAGTCCTTCATCTATCATATCTTCAACTTGACTATGATCACGGGTAATGCGTTGCAGTTGATTATTTCGAAGACGATAAATTCGACTATCTCCAGCCCAAATACAATGTGCTTTTTTGTTTTCGAATAGCAAAACGGCCACCGTGCTGCCGATAATGCTGTTATAGGCTTGAGATAAAGTGACCAGATGATTGTTGACTGTTTGAATGCAGCTAATAATTTGCGGGACTAATGGAGTCTTATCACATTGGTCAATTAAGCGCTGCAATTGTTGTGTAATCATCTGACTTGCGACATCGCCGCGAGCATGCCCACCCATACCATCAGCTACGCACCAGACTGTTGAGTCAGGCGCTTGTAAGTAGTGATCTTCGTTCACTTTTCGAACTGTCCCAATGTTTGTGTCAGCGACAGAAGTCCATGTTGTTTGGTTCATTTTACATCCTTAAATAATTTAAAAAACATTAGGTCTGTATTTGTTTTTATCCCCGTTGTTCGCCAACTTTCATCGCAGGTAATCGCCTGCGATAACATGGCAAAGGTAGGCATACCAGCGCTGCTGCAATCAATTAATATGTATACGCTGAGGGATTTTAATAGTTGCAAGGAGTGTTGAAAATCAACCAGTTATTTCAATCATTGTTCTGGGCTTAAATATTGTTTTACATTTAGTATTACGACATCACTTTAGCCATTTCTTCATGTTGTTTAAGACTTTTAATCCCACGGCGTAACCAAGATTTAATGGTGTTGATGTTTGTATCTAAAACCTCAGCGAGCTCAGTGCGAGATAAATCATAAAAATAGGTCAGATAAATGCTTAAGCGCTGGTCCTTTGGTAGGCTTTCAAATTGGTGATTTAAAACAGCCATAAGCTGATCTCGGGATAATTCTCTTTCAGGTTGAAAATCACCAGACGCGACGTGCTCAGCGTACAATCTTTCTTCTTCACTGCAGTTTCTTAGGTGTTTGTTTTCTGTTCTGATTTTATCAATCGCTCGATTTCGCACGATGGCATACATCCAACTCATTGGGTTTCCGCGTGCTGCATCAAAAACATCCGCCTTCTCCCAAATTTGCAGCATACTGTCTTGCAGCACTTCGTTAGTTAATGATTCACAACGTAGTATTTTCATGGCATATCGATTTAAGGTTGGCACTACTTTGATGTAGAGCTCTTCTAAGGCTGCCGTGTTGTTTTTACTGCATTCTTTTAACAACAAAGCCAGTTCCTTGTTGCTTAATGTACTGTCTATCATGGTGTGATTACTCTATTTTTAGCTTGGACTGAGTAGTAAGCTTAAATAGGCAGCGTGGTAGTTAGCGTGGTAACCAGCGTGGTTTTTTCTGCTTTATAGTGGGTAAAACAACAATTTACGTCCATGCACATCATATACGTAGTAAATGTTTGATTGGGTGCAGGTAAATAGTTAAAGATACGTAAGATATTTTTGGCTTTCACTCAGGGTGTTAATGTGACTAAACACCATCGGTTTAAATGACAGACAACCGCCTTGTTTCAATTCGAGCATTTTATTTCGTCCCATCAATCTCTTAGCTCAATTAATACGCAAATACCACGGTTAAGATTAAAAATACCACGTTTTTGCCCACGCTGATTAACACGCTTCTCCGCTAAATTATGTTGGCATTGTTGCAAAGTCTGGCAACAGCACTTAACAATATTTTAACTAAATTGTATGGAAATGGCCGTAGGTCGTTGCACAATTTTGCTTGTATGCAGCTTTTCGGCAGACGTTGAACCCAAGTAAAACGATGCAAAAGCTATCATCAATGGACGGTGCGCAGACTGATAAAAAAATCTATTTAAGTGAAAAATTTATCAACCTAGTTAAATACAGGAATTAAACATGAAATTACGTAAACTCCCTTTTTTAATCGCTACCCTTGTTGGCACAGTGGCTTTATCTGGCTGCGGAAGTGACAACAATAATGATAATGAATCGCAGGCCCCAAGCATTGAATTTCCCGTTCAAGTTGACGCGCCTTTATTAACAGATTTGGCTGAAACCGGCGTGGTCTTTACCTCCCAATCCGGTTTGTCATTATATGTATTTGATAACGATCAAGTTGGTATATCAAACTGTAACGCTGAAGCAGGTGCGCCCGCTGGTGGTAGTAACGACACAACTAGCTGTGCCGCTGTTTGGCCTCCCTTGCTGGCTGGCGATGGTGCAACTGAGAGTAATGCATTTTCATTAATCACCCGCGCAGATGGTACCTCACAATGGGCCTGGAACGGCTTTCCACTTTATCGGTTTCACGACGATAGTGCCCAAGCAGAAATCAATGGTGATGGCGTAAACGACGTGTTCCATCTCGCTCGTCCTACACCTGTCAAAGAGTCGATAACTGAAGATAAAAGCATTTTTGTTGGTAATAAAATAGCACTAAGTGCTACTTCCACGGCCGATGTGCTGGAATTATTTCGTACTGATAAAGACGGCTTTAGTTTATATACCTTTGATAACGATCCACTTGACTCTGTGAGCTGTATTAGTGATGGCTGTACCACCACATGGCCACCATTGATGGCCGACCAAGGTACAAGACCAGAAGGTAAGTTCTCTGTTATTGAAAGAGGCGAGCAACTGCAATGGGCTTATGACGGTAAACCATTATACTTTTTCAAAAATGACACTGTGGCTGGTGATACCAATGGTGACGGCGTAGGTAATTTATTTCATATAGCAAATAACAAAGCGGCGATTTTTAGAACAAATGACGCGGGTACCTTATTAACGGCAACAGGTCGTACATTGGCGTTGGTTGAACAGCCCCTTGACTCAGGTACATTCGAAGTGCAGGAAAAACCATGGGATCAATTTACCTTGTATACCTTTGGTAATGATGGTGAGAATGAGTCTAACTGCATTGATACTTGCGCCACAAATTGGCCCGCATTTCTTGCTCAAGAAAATGACTCTGATACTGCAGCGCTAAGTAAGTTTACCCGCGAAGATGGTAATTTGCAGTGGGCCTATAAGGGACAACCCCTGTATTTCTTTATTAACGACAGCGCAAAAGGTCAAGCAAATGGTGATGGGGCGGCTGGTGGTTTATTTAATATTGTTGAGCCACCAGTCATCACCGCATTTGTGACTGAATCGAATGATCTGGGTGACGTTCTTACGGTTGATTCTGTGGTTTTGACTTTGGTCAGTGACGGTGCAGGTAATGCAGAGGTATTGAAGCAAGATAAAAGCGGATTTGCCTTATATACCTTTGCTAATGATGGGGTTGAAACTAGCAATTGTACTACTAATGGCTGTATGGGTAACTGGCCTGCATTGTTGGCCAGTGAAGATGATGTAGCACAAGCACCGTTTAGTATTTTTGAACGGGTTGATGGACATCTTCAATGGGCCGTTGATGGGCAACCTTTGTACTTTTTTACTAACGACCAAACTGCAGATGATACCAATGGTGAAGGCATTGCCGATGTGTTCTTTGTGGCTCGACCGTAACTAATTAAACCGTAAAAAAGCCAATGGCCTGTAAGGGCCATTGTCTATCAAACGTCACCACAGATAACGCTTTTTGAAATGGTAATAGTCTCGACATTGAGATCAATTTAGTTACGTGCAATGAAGTCTCTTACGGCATCAACAAACACTTTGGATGCAGGCTCTCTGCCGAGCAATAAATGCCCGTCACTTTCCAAACCCACAAATTCAGCATTGGGAATTGAGGCCGCAAGGTCACGCCCAATACTCGCCGGTACTCGCCTGTCTCCCAGAGAGTGGATTACTAAAGTGGGCACTTGCAGTTTTGCTAGTTTATCTCTGACATCAATATCACTGAATACAGATAAAAAGCGGACCGCATTTTCCGGTGACGTTGTCAGGCGCTGAAACTCATTAAACCACGCCAGTTCTTCAGCGCTGGCTCCTGGTAGAAAGGTTGATGAAAATATCTGCCGATAGGAAGGGTTGTCTTTGCCCCAGCCCAATGCAGTTAGGGTCATCACCGCTTCTCGTTCTTTAATTAAAGCTTGGCTGGCACCAATTCTCCATCCTGCAGCATAGCCCCCAAATAGGATTAGATGTTTTACTTTTTCAGGGTGTCGGATGGCATATTCAATTGATACCGCCGCCCCTTGTGAAATGCCCAGTAAGGAAAACTGTTCAAGTTTACTGGCTTCTACCACCATTTCTAAATCACTGACAAAAGACTCAAACGAAATATCTTTGACGTCCCAGTCAGATAGGCCATTTCCTCTTTCGTCATAACGTACAAAGTGATGATCGACTGCTAATTCTCTGAATAAGGGGCTCCATATTGGGGCGTCCCAATCGTGCTCTAAATGACTTAACCAATTAGCCGCTTTAATAATGGGGCTGCCTTCTCCTAGGGATGCATAAGCTATGCGCACCCCATCACTGGCAGTACAAAACTGTACTTTTTGTCTAGCTAATAGTTCACGCACAACCACTTTTATCTCAGCAGACTGAGTTTCTGTATTGGGCTCAGCAGGGATATTGTCTGACCAACTCATACCTGCATTACGGAAGCGTTTTGAAAATTCCTGCGACAATACGGCGACTTCATCACAACGTCCCAGCATATTTAACTGGCTCAATAGCATCTTTGCGGCATTAGTATTGAAAGGGTCGAGCTCCAACCATGTTTTAGTCCATTTCAGTCTATTGACTAAGCCAATTTGAGTGTTAGATGCTAAACGAGCTAATGCTTTAGCGCGTAGGCGATTTATTTCTTGGCGCTCACCGCTTAGCCATTGTTGAAAAAGTGCTTGGTTGGGAAGGTCTATCCCCTCAAGAAAGGGCATTTGTAATTGCTGTTCTGTGGCTTCTAGCTCCGCCACTGTAATGTCAGCTTTGTTGACTTTGCTGGCCAGAACATTCACATCGATTACCATATCTGCAGTGAGTAGTGCGACTCGTTCTCGGTCTGCGCTTAGGCGTTCAAGCTCATTGTCATTAATTAAGGGACGGATTTTACTCAAGGACCAACGCAAAGCCCCTCGGGGATCATCCGGGATTTCCCAAAACACTTCACATAAGCTGTCTCGTCGATGGGGTCTGGCAGTCATAGCCAGATAGGCTAACAACGCGCGTGTTCGTTTAGAGCTGGGTAATTTAACCAACTCGCCATCTCGATAAACACTTAGCTCGCCCAGTAAATTGATTGAAATTCCCATAATAAATCCTATATCCGTTCTTATAGAATACTCAATCACCAATAACGTCTAATGGCGATGTACGCCTTATATAATGCCGTACTGAACTGACTTCTGTATAGCCGTTTTAGACCAATGAAAGTGATTTAAAATACATAAGTTATGTACTTCAGTTAGTATTGTATTTAATTACGAGCAATAAAGTCTTGAATGGCTTCAAAAAACTGTTGAGCTGCGGGTTCACTGCCTAACAGTAAATGAGAACGACTTTCCAAACCTACAAATTCCGCATTAGGGATTGATGCTGCCATATCACGGCCATATTTGACTTCTATACATTCATCATGCAGTGAATGAATCACCAAAGTTGGTACCTTAACTTTAGCCAATAGGTCACGTACATCGAGTTCACCAAATGCAGAAATTAATCGCACCGCGTTAGGGGGTGAAACACACAGTCGCTGGTATTGATTGAGCCATTCCAACTCTTCAGTACTGGCTTGCGGTATAAAATTCATCGAAAAAAATTGCCTAAATGCTGGATTATCTTGCTCCCATCCACATTCAGCCAACGCCATAATCGCTTCTAATCGTTGACTAAGTTGTTTGTCTCCATCGACCAACCACCCAGAAGAATAAGCACTAAATAGAATTAAATGTGAGACACGTTCAGGATATTTAACCGCATATTTTATGGAGGTGGCAGCACCCTGAGAAATGCCTAGTAGCGCAAACTTTTCTAAGTGATTCGCCGTAATAACGGCCTCAAGATCCCGCACAAAACCTGTAAGACTAATATCTGCCACATTCCAATCCGACAGACCACTTGCGCGACTATCATAACGAACGAAACGGTGCTCAGCAGCCAGGTTTGCAAAAATACTGCCCCACACGGGAGCTGCCCAATCATGTTCGATATGGCTTAACCACCCAGCGGCTTTCACTATGGGAAAGCCATGTCCAATTGACGCATGCGCAATTTGTACACCATCTGTGGTCTTACAATACTCTATGTTTTGACTATTTGGCTTTTTGTCTAATTGATTGCTTTTCTCAACATATACGCTGCTAAGGCGATTATTTTCAATTGGCTCCCAAGCAATGCCCGCTTCATTAAACCGTTGACGACATTGTTGAAATAAATGACTTGCCTCTTCAGCGCACCCCAATAATTTTAACTGTATTAATAATTGGTTCGCAGCTTGGTAGTCCAGAGGCGCTAGTGCTAACCATTCTCGATTCCAACTTACCCGAGTAGACAAACTTGTGTCAGGGTGTGCAGACAAACGTGACAAAACTTTAGTTCGCAAGTTAATGATATTCTGGCGTTCTTCAGCCAACCATTGTTGAAAAAGTGGTTGATTGTGCAGATCAATGCCATCCAAATATTTTTTTTGTAATTGACGCGCTATTGATTCTAACTCAAGGACTGATAATTCGGCTGTGTTGAGTTTGCTACTCAAACTAATGACATCAATATTCAGACCACTTGTAAGAAATTCCACTCTTTCTCTGTTTGCTTTTAGACGCTCAACATCTTCATTGTTGACTAGTGGGCGAATTTTGCTTAATGACCAGCGTAATGAGCCTCGAGGATCTTTAGGGGCTTCCCAAAAAAGGTCGCATAAATAGTCTCTACGATGTGGCTTGGCCGTGATAAGCAAATAAGCCAATAACGCTCTGGCTTGCTTAGATGATGGTAACTTGACGGGAAGACTATCTCGAAAAACTGCGAACTCCCCTAGCAGCCTAATTGAAATACTCATTAACTTATTACCTATTCTTACTGCATTAAATGTGCATTTAAACTGACATTGCCGATATGGCGTCACACCAAAAACTTATCTACCAAGCAGAATCAATGTCTACATTAATAACAAGCTACCCAATTTACACTTCTAATAATCTTTTTTAATAACTAAAAAACATGAGAAATAAAAATATCAGTTTATCGAACACAACGAAATTAAAATAATAAATTAATCGAATTTTTAGTAACTTTAACTTAAGTTTAGAATAGGAAATACGCAGCGCAGCTTAATTTAGCGAGTGGTGCACTTCGGAGTTGAATTCGCGCTTTGGGCTAATTCATTTTCATAGGACAGCAATAGCTCACAGGCAAGTCTAAATTCTGTTTGTGCCAGTAAAAATTTCATACCTTCTTTGCACTGTGGATCGTACAAATTGTTGTCGATGGCTTCCATGCCAGCCAATAGATATTTGACAGCCATATCATCGGACGTGATTGGTCCATGTGCATGATTACGAGGGGAGAGTGAACGTCCTAGTCGCAGCATACTAAATGGACAGCTTATGTTGGCAAAGAACTGTAATATTGCCTGAGCCCTTGCGTCTTTAGCAGGTTCAATTTGATGTCCTTGAAAATGGGTATTTTGCCAAAAAACATATTCACCATCAGTGAGATCCATTTGATACTGAAATTCTTCATCCAACTGTTGTTCAAACTCTTGCCCAGCTAAGGATACAAAATTACAAATTACGTGAAACATAATAATTCCTTATCCGTTAGATGCTGATGAGGCTGTTTGTTGAAACTTTTCTTCAAATACAGAAAGGCGACCTCTGAGCTCTGAATTTTCAATCAACAACTTGGCATTTTGGCCTGCTAACTGTTGCAGTTCTCGTTGTGCGTCATCTATTTCGGCTTCCAATCGAGTAATGGACTGATCTGCAGAAGACTCACATTCAATATAAAACTTAAGCTTTTGTTCATGTGATCCCTCAAGTGTTTGTAAACGCTTTTCGAACAAACGTTGACTATGCACATAGGCTTCAATGGTTAGCTGCTCTATTGCTGAAGAAACGCGCTCCATGAGCTGAGTCGCATTGTTAGCATAATCGTCTGGCAAGGCATCAAAGCTCAATTCTGTGCTATGTTCAGGTAATAGCTCTTGATTTCGTTTTTGGGTAAAAGAATCCCATACTGATTTAATGCGCATCAGGCCACCTCGGTAACCGAGGTGCGCTCGAATGGAGCCAGGGTTGGGCGACTTGCCCAACTTTTCTAGCTCTAAACCGCCTTGAATAATGGATTTTTCAGATACTTCTGGGTGACGAGCCATATAACAATCCTCCGGTTTATTTAATTAATTTAATTACTTTAATTAGTAGTGCCGGTGCGAAGGAAATCTGTCACATCACCAAAATCCGGTACAGGCCAACTACCCGTTTTACGCTCTGAGCTGGATTTATCGGATTTTTGCAGATAGTTTGCGACCCTGGTTTTTGGCTTGAATCCATAGCGAGAGCCCGGTGAATAGCAGGTCCACGCATGTCGCAGTTGATTGGCAATATGCGGAGCTGCCGCGTCTAGCTCAGCCAGCGGCTCGGCACATATTTCCAGCGTTAATTGGTCGTGGTCGACCAAACTTCCAATGGCCGTGCGCGTCATGTCAGGGGTCAGTGTGTAGACCTTTCCTATATCGTGTAACAGCGCAGCTACCACGGCAATATCACGCTCAATTGGACGAAAGTCCTGTACACCAAAAATATCCCAAGCGATTTCAACTGAATGATGAATTAATCCACCAGGGAAATTATGGTGATACTTAAGACTGGCCGGACATTGCAAATAGCGAACACCAATTTGGGGTTTTAACAAAACGTTGCGTAAAAATTGTCGGAGTATTGGATTTTCAATTCTCCCTGCCAAAAATATCAACGCATCAAACGCGATTGGTAAAGGGCACAGTGACCGTGGTAATGCCGATAAATCACGGCCAATGGTGTGAGTATTGGCAACAGGAAGTAAGTTTTTGCAACGATAATGAGCACTACCGTGTTTTTGTTGCAGCACTGCCTCTACATGCACCATTGAATTGGGCTGAAAATGCTGCTCCATCAATCTGGGACTGTTACAGAAAACTTTAAGATCACCCGAGCCATCAGACAGGGTTATTGCCCAGCAAGGCTGCCCTGCCGAATCGGGTTTGGTCACCAGACCGGTCAGAAAATATCGCCCCATAAAGCGCATAAAATTGGGAGCGTCAATCAGTAAAGGTTGTAATGAATCTATTTTTACGTTTTTCATAATAATCTCCAATGCTTCAGATAAAGAAATAGGGTGTTTAGATAACCAATGGTTTACTTCTCTTTATTTCCTGATTTTAAAATTTTTGAAAAAAGTGAATTGGCCTCAGAGCCATCATTGCGGGTTAAATTGGGCACGTAGCGTGAGTAAACTCGAAATAGCATTTCTGTATTAGCATGGCCCATTTGGTTTGCTATCCACTCTGGACTTTCGCCAGATGCCAACCACAAAGTGGCTGCGGTATGGCGCATTTGGTAAGGATTGCGCTTAGCTAATTGCAATGCGCGAAGTAAGGGATACCACACCCGCTTTGTTACTCCATTATGATCAAGTGGGTTGCCAGCTCGGTTAACAAAGACATACTCAAATTTTTGGGTACGAAGCTTCATCAGTAAAAACGCGTTGTAAACAGGCTCGCTCATATGAATTTCGCGTTGGCTAGCGTCATTTTTTGTGTAGGTGACTTCTCCTTTAACAAGGGTTTCTCGGATATGAATACGACGATTGGCAAAATCGACATATTTCCATTTCAACCCGTCAATTTCGGCGGTGCGCATACCAGTAAAAAAACGTATTAAAAAGTACTCACGGAAATCTTCACGGCAGTTATCCAAGATCAAATTGATTTCTTCGATTGTGAAAGGTTTAATGTCTGACTTTGCTACCTTTAAAGGCTTAATACCTCGGTAACATGAGGTAAATGCAAAACGATCTGCCGCTTCTAACAGAATGGCCCTCAGCAACTTCATATGTCGATTAACATGTGTAGGTGACAACAGATCGCCATTCTTCTTTTTCAATTTGCAAATGTGGGTACGAAAAGCTAAGACCTGTTGCTTGGTTATTTGGTCGACAGGTATTCCCTTGAAGAAAGGAACAATCCGGCCTTCAATAATGTTGGTCACAGAATTGGTATAGCTTTTACGCCATAACACTTTGTTTTCGTTAAACCACAAATCAGCAAATGTTTCCATGTTCGGATTTTGCGCCGCTGATGACGTTATTACAGAGGCAGTAGCATCAAGCTTTTGTAAATTGGTACTATTGGGAAATGTTGCCCGATAGTCAAAAATGCCAAGCATGATTTCTGCTTGCACCCTGTCGAGCAAGTTTTGCGCTCGCTTGCGATTTGCCGGAGAGTCTTTTAATTCAGTCTGTTCACGGCACCGAATGTTTCTAAATCGTAAGCGATCATTTTAGACCGTCTTCCCTCATCCTGTTGCGGGCGT
>TARA_R110001606_G_scaffold8833_2_pt1 | contig 46077 bp, 40 predicted proteins | sample TARA_R110001606 | Tara Oceans TARA_R110001606 (sample SAMEA4398315) | marine metagenome | biome: Polar Biome; feature: [SRF] surface water layer (ENVO:00010504); material: water (ENVO:00002006), including particulate matter (ENVO:01000060) such as... | depth 5 m
CAAGCCACCATCCCCCCTCCAACCTCCACGGCTCGCCGTGGTGTTACGTCGAGTAACAGATAGCGCCTTGGCCCTATCGACGCGTTGGCGTCGGCGGTGCGATGGCGCCGTTCCCGGGCGGGCAAAGGGCGCTTGAGGGCGCTTCTTTAGGAATGGGAAAAATCCCATTAAAACAACCGTTTAAGCTCTTCCGAAAAGAAATGATCGCGGCTTTTTTGAGCGGAGCCGGGGTGTCGGCAATCGAGGCTGGACAGGATGTTTCTCTCTCCAACATACTAACTAACTATCTTGAGCGTGAATAAGTTGGATGCCACGGTGACGTGGTGTTCCGGCTGAGTGCAAGGTGGCGCCGACGCCCACCCTGGAAAAAGACAGTCAGAATTTCGGGGCCGCTCGCCTGGCGAGCGGCCTTCCTTGTGACGGTGCCGACCGTGATCGGCATGACAACAACAACGTGGAGAGCATTATGCTGAAAACCCTCTTTAACTCTCTCGCCGCTTCAGTCGTGGTACTGGCGAGCGTGGCCAGCGCGGCGGAGCCGGCTCCGGTGCGCATGGCGTTGATCGACCCGCTTAACGGGCCGATGGCGATGGTGGGGCAGCCGGCCCTGGCGCAATTGAAATTCACCGCCGAACGCCTGAACCAAGAGGGCGGCATGGCCGGCCATAAGATCGAAATCATCGGTCTGGACAACAAGATAAATCCCCAGGAAAGCCTGGTTCAACTGCAAAAAGCCATCGACGATGGCGTGCGTTTCATCATCCAGGGCAACGGCTCCTCGGTGGGCTCGGCGCTGCTCAACGGCATTAACAAGCACAACCAGCGCAACCCGGAAGACCGCGTGCTGTATCTGAACTACGCGGCGGTGGACCCGGCGTTCACCAATGAACGCTGCTCGTTCTGGCACTTCCGCTTCGACGCGCACTCCGACATGAAGATGAATCTGATGACCGATTGGATCGCCTCTCATAAGGAGTTCAAGAAGGTCTTCCTGATCAACCAGGATTACAGCTTTGGTCATGCGGTGGCCGACGGCGCCATCAAAATGCTGAAAGAAAAGCGTCCCGACATTGAAATCGTCGGCAACGTGTTTCACCCGCTGGGTAAGGTGAAGGATTTCTCGCCCTATATTTCCAAGATCCGTGCCGCCGATGCCGATGTGGTGATCACCGGTAACTGGGGCCAGGACATTAACCTGCTGATCAAAGCGGCCGCCGATTACGGCGTCGATGTGCCGTTTCTCACCTACTACGGCAGCACTCCGGGCACCATCACCCAGGTCGGTAAAAAGGGTGTGGACCGCGTCTATCTGATGTCCGAACTGCACGGCGACTTTACCGACCCGGTACTGGCCGAGCGTGAAGTGGCGCTGTACAAGCAAACCGGCTGGGATTACTACCCGCGCGTGGCCGGCATGCTGGAAATGGTGAAGCTGGCCGGCGACAAGGCCAACAGCATCGAGCCATTCAAGGTGGCGATGGCGCTGGAAGGTCTCAGCTTCGAAGGCCCCGGCGGCAAGACCACGATGCGCGCCGAGGATCACCAGATCCAGATGCCGATGTACATGTCCGTGCTCAAGGACGGCATGAAGTACGGCGCCGAGGGCACCGATTTCAACTTCCATGAAGTGGCTGGCTACAAAGCCGAAGAAACTACCTTGCCGGCGGAATGCCGCATGCGGCGCCCCAAGCAGTAAATTCTTTCCGGATTTTTCAATGAGATTGGGCGGCAGCGGAATTCCGCTGCCGCGGGAGTCTTCTCGTGCTTGAAGTCATCGTCTTTTCCACGCTGAACGGCGTTCTCTACGGCCTGTTGCTGTTTATGCTGTCCAGCGGTTTGACCCTGATTTTCTCGATGATGGGCGTGCTCAATTTCGCCCACGCCAGTTTCTACATGCTGGGCGCCTACTTCGCCTACAGCCTGGGCATGCATGTCGGCTTCTGGCCGGCGCTGCTGCTCTCACCGTTGCTGGTGGCCGCCATTGGCGCCGTGGTGGAACGCTACGGGCTGCGCCGGGTGCATGCCAACGGCCACGTCGCCGAATTGCTGTTCACCTTCGGGCTGGCCTACGTGATCGACGAGCTGGTGCGTCTGGTGTGGGGCTCGGTGCCGGTCGCCTATCTGGCGCCGGAATCCATGCAGGCTCCGTTGTTCACCCTGTTCGGTACCGATTATTCCCTGTTCCGGGGTGTCGCCATGCTGATCGCGATTCTGATGTTCGCGGCGCTCTGGTTCCTGCTTAAGAAAACCCGCGTCGGCATGATGATCCGCGCCGCGCTCACCCATGGCCAGATGGTCGGCCACCTGGGCCACAACGTGCCGCGCCTGTTTATGGGCGTGTTCGGTTTCGGCTGCGCCCTGGCCGGCCTGGCCGGGGTGATCGGCGGCCCGCTGCTCAACACCGAGCCGGGCATGGCCGCCACCCTCGGGCCGATTGTGTTCGTGGTGGTGGTGGTGGGCGGCATGGGGTCGTTGCCCGGCGCGTTTTACGCTTCGCTGCTGATCGGCCTGTTGCAGACTTTTTTCGTCGCCATCGATGTGTCCATTGGCGAGATGCTCAATACTGTGGGCTTCAGTGTGGACCCCTATGGTGAAGTCACCGGCATCACGCTGGCCAACATTGCCCCGATGACGCCGTTTATTCTGCTGGTGCTGATTCTGATTTTCCGGCCGCGCGGCCTGATGGGAGAGCTTGAATATGAGTGACGCACAGGCTTCGCCGCGTCGCCGTGCCCGCCCGGGCTGGCGAGCGTTCGCCCCGTGGCTGATCAGTCTGGCCGTTTTGCTGGTGCTGCCGCTGCTGACCAGCAGCGGTACCGTGTTCACCATCGTTAACGTGATCGCCATCAATATCGTGTTCGCGCTGTCCTACAACATGCTGTTGGGGCAGGGCGGCATGCTCTCGTTCGGCCACGCGGTGTTTTTCGGGCTGGGTAGCTACGCCGCCATCCACGCCATGAACGCCATTGGCGATGCCTCCTACGCGGGTGAAGGCCTGTGGGCGCACGTTCCGGTGCTGGCGTTGCCGCTGGTGGGGATGGCCGCCGGCGGCCTCGCCGCGCTGGTGATCGGCTGGCCGTTCTGCCGCCGTGCCGGCACCGCCTTCGCCATGATTACCCTGGGGCTGGGCGAGCTGGTGGCCGCCAGCGCGCAAATGTTTCCGTCGGTGTTCGGTGGTGAGTCGGGCGTGTTCAGCGACCGCATGGTGGGCCCCCAGGTATTCGGCCCGGAGCTGGCGCAACCCGCCGACGTGTACTGGTTCATGGTGTTTTGGGTGTTGGTGGCGGTGTTTGCCATGTGGGCGTTCACCCGCACGCCGCTGGGGCGGCTCTCCAATGCCGTGCGCGACAACGCCGAGCGCCTGCAATTCATCGGCTACCAGCCACGCAACGTGCGCTTCATGGTGCTGATTGCGTCCGGCGCCTTCGGTGGTCTCGCCGGTGGCATGGCGGCGGTCAACTACGAAATCGTGACGCCGGAATCCCTTGGCCTGGTGCCCTCGGGGCTGGCCTTGTTGATGGCCGCCGTGGGTGGGCTGGGGGTGTTCTACGGCCCGATTATCGGCGCCATCCTGGTGACCCTGATGAACTCCCTGCTGATCGACTTCACCGAAGCGTCGGTGCTGTACGTGGGCCTGGTGTTCCTGGCCGTGGTGATGTTCGCGCCCCGCGGGCTGGGTGGTGGCGTCGAACAGGTGCGCCAGGCCTGGCATGACGGCGATCTGCGCCGCCGGTTGCCGGGCTGGTTGGGCGGCGCCGGCGCCGTGGCATTGATGTCAATCGGGCTGATCGCTCTGGTCGAGCTGGTCTACCAGGTGCGTCATGGCCGGGATCAGTTCGCGCACATTCTGGGCATCGATGTTGATCCGAGCGCCCCCTGGGGTTGGGCCGCCGTGGTGATTCTGCTCGCCACCGGCTATGGCCTGCATCGTTTCAGCGCACACTATCGGGAGGCCAGCGAATGACGTCCGCTCTTTCCATTCGTCAATTGAAAAAGAATTTCGGCCCCGCCGAGGTGATTCGGGGTGTCGATCTGGAAGTGGAAAAAGGCGAGATCCACGCCGTGATCGGCCCCAACGGCGCCGGCAAATCCACTTTCTTTAACCTGCTCTCGGGCGCGTTCGCGCCGAGCAGCGGCGAGATTCATCTTAATGGCGAGCGCATCGACGGCCTCGGCCCGGACAAAATTCAGCAACGCGGGCTGTCCCGTTCGTTCCAGGTCAGCAATGTGTTCGTCAATTTGTCGGTGTTCGAAAACCTGCGCTGCGCCTGCTTCAAGAGCGCGCACGCCGGCTACGTATTTTGGCGCGCCGCCGACGGCATAAAACGGGTGAACCAGCGTGCCGAACAGGTGCTTGAAATGATCGGCCTGCAGGCGCTGCGCGACGCTCCGGCCGGGGCCTTGCCCTACGCCAGCCAGCGCGCTCTGGAGATCGGCATGACCATCGCCTGCGAGGTGGACGTGGTGTTGCTCGACGAACCCACCGCGGGCATGAGCAACAGCGAGACCAGCCAGGCCATCGCGCTGATCCGCCAGGTCGCCAGTGAGCGCACGCTGATGATCGTCGAGCACGACATGGGGGTGGTGTTCGAGCTCGCCGATCGCATTTCCGTGCTGGTGTACGGCGAAGTGGTCGCCACCGGCACACCGGAGCAGATCCGCAACGACGCGCGGGTTAAAGAGGCTTATCTGGGCGAGGAGGCGGCGTAATGCTGGAAGTAAAGGATCTGCACGCCTATTACGGCAAAAGCCACATCCTCAATGGTGTCAATCTGTCCATCCAGGAAGGCGAAGTGGTGGCACTGCTGGGCCGCAACGGCGTCGGCCGCTCCACCACCGTCAAGGCGATCATGGGGGAGGTGCCGCCGATCGGCTCGGTGCGTTTTCGTGGCCAGGAAATCGCCGGTTTTCCCAACCACCGTATCGCACGCCTCGGGCTTGGCTATGTGCCCGAGGACCGCGACGTGTTCCCGACCCTGACGGTGCGCCAGAATCTGGAACTGGGCATCAAGAATACGCGCAAGCCCGGCAAATGGACCGTGCAACAGATGCTGGACATGTTCTCCAACCTGGCGCGCCGCGCGGATGCGCCGGCCGGGGTGCTCTCCGGCGGCGAAAAGCAGATGCTGACCATGTGCCGCACGCTGATGGGCGATCCGCGACTGATCATGATCGACGAGCCCACCGAAGGCCTGGCGCCGTTGATCGTGAAGCAGATCGGCGAGCTGATCGCTCAGATCGCCGACGCCGGCGTGGCGATTCTGCTGGTGGAGCAGAAGCTCTCCATCGCCCTGGACATTTCCCATCGGGTGTCGGTGATGGGGCACGGCCAGATTGTTTTTGAAGGCACCCCGGAACAATTGCGCGCCAACGACGACGTGCGCAAGGAATGGCTGGAAGTCTGAACGAATTTTACCGGCACTGTGCTGGCCCGCGCTGGCGGGCTTTTTTTTCGCCTTTTTTTTCTTTGATGGAACGGCCCGGCGCCTGGCGGGAACCCGCCGCTGCCGCTGCGACGCGGGCATCGTTTCCGCCCTCTTATCGCCACTGACTTCGGAGACACCATGACCGACGGCGCTATGCAGTCCTTCTCGCTGACCCTGGATAAATTTCTCGATCACGCCGCCAAATGGCACCCGCGCGCGGAGGTCGTCACCGCCGGTTCCGGTGGGGCCATTGAACGGATCGGCTACGCCGCCCTGCGCGAGCGCGCCACGCGCCTCTCCACCGTGCTGGCCGGGCTGGGCGTGCGCCCGGGCGAACGGGTCGCGACCCTGGCGTGGAACAGCCAGGCACACCTGGAGGCGTGGTACGCGATCATGGGCATGGGCGCGGCCTGCCATACCCTCAATCCGCGTCTTACCGCCGAGCGCAGCGCCGCCATGCTGGCGCGCTCCGCCGCCAGTGTGCTGATCGTCAGCGCTGATCTGGCACCGTTGGCCGCCGAGCTCGCCGCCCGGACACCGTCGCTCAGGCGGGTGTTGATCATCGATGGTCAGGCCGATGCCTGGCCGGAGCCGGGTGGGGCGGTGACGGTGGCGGCGCTGGAAGCGCTGCTCGCCGACACCCGAGAGCCGTTGCCGTGGGGCGGCTTCGAGGAAACCGCCGCCTGCGGGTTGTGTTTTACCTCCGGCACCACCGGCGATCCCAAGGGCGTCACCTACACCCACCGTGCCAGTTATCTGCAAACCTTGCAGATGCTGCAGGCCGACGCCATCGGCCTGGGCGCCGCCGATACAATATTGGCGGCGGTGCCCATGTTCCATGCCAACGCCTGGGGTTTGCCGTTCGCGGCGCCGGCGGTGGGCGCGCGCCTGGTGTTGCCCGGCCGGCAGCTCGACGGCGCCAGCCTGGCGGCGTTGATCGCCGGGCAAGGCGTAACGGTGGCGGCCGGCGTGCCGACGGTGTGGCTGGGGCTGGTTGAGCATCTGGAGACACACGGTGGCGAGCTGCCGTCGCTGCGCCGCATCATGGTGGGGGGCGCGCCGCTGTCGGCGGCGCTGATGGCGCGTCTTGAGAAACGCCTGGGCGTGATTGTGCAGACCAGTTGGGGCATGACCGAACTGTCGCCACTGGGTACCATGATGTCCGCCAACGATGAGAATCGCACCGCGGCGGTGTCCGGCCGTCCCTCGGTGGGCGTGGACTTGCTGCTCACCGATGCCGAGGGCCACGCCTTGCCCGAACAACGCGGTGTGGAAGGGCACCTGCGGGTGCGCGGCGCGGCCGTGGTGGAACGCTATTTCGGCCATGCAACGCCCGCCACCGACGCCGCCGGCTGGTTCGAAACCGGCGATCTGGCGCGCCTGGACGAACGCGGCAACCTGACCATCACCGGCCGCGCCAAGGATTTGATTAAGTCCGGTGGCGAGTGGATCAACCCCGCCGAGATCGAAGCCATCGTCGGCGCCCTGCCTCAGGTGGCGCAGGCGGCGGTCATCGGGCGGCCGGACCCGCAGTGGGGCGAGCGCCCGGTGCTGCTGGTGGAACTGCTCGCGCGACAGAGCATCAGTGATGACGCACTGCTGGCGTCACTGCGGGGGCGCGTGGCACCCTGGTGGATGCCGGACCAGGTGATTCGTCTGGCGACCATGCCGTTGGCGGCGACTGGAAAGATCGACAAGATGCGTTTGAGACTGGAGCACAGCCACCCATGAAACCCGAGTCATCGCCGGCGGCACAAGCGGCGAAATCCACGCGTAAAAAACCCACCCAGGCGGAACGTCGCGCGGAGACCACCGAAAAAATTCTGGATACCGCGGAGTACCTGTTCTCCAAGCACGGGCTCTATGGCGTCACCTTGAAAGATGTGGCCAAGCGCATTGGTGTGCACCACACGCTGATCAATTACTACTTCGACGACAAAAAACAGCTGTTCGATGCGGTGTTCGCCCGCCGCGCGGTGGAAACCAGCGGCCGTCGCATGCAGGCCCTGGACGATTATGAGCGCGCCTGCGGCGGCGAGCCGAGCGTGGAAGGCGCGCTGCACACCTACCTGGATACCGATCTGGATCTTTACATCCAGGGTGGCGAGGGCTGGCGCAACTACGCCGCCTTCGCCGCCCAGGTGGCGAACACCCCGGAATGGGGCGCGGAAATGATGGACCAGCACTTCGATCCGGTGGTACTGCGTCTGATCGGTCTTTTAAAAAAAGCGCTCCCCGACGCCAATGAAGAAGACATTTTCTGGGGCTACCATTTTGTCACCGGCGCCCTGGTGCTGACGCTGGCCCGCACCGGCCGCATCGACAAGCTCTCCGGCGGCCTGTGCCGCTCGGACGACTTCGCCGCCGTCAAACAACGCATGGCCGCGTTCATGGCCGCCGGCATCAAAGAGATCTGCGAGCAGCGCGGCAGCGACCGGCAGGTCTGAAAGGTGAGGCGGTAGGCTGGCGGAACTGATTCGCGGTCAAGGGCCGCTCCTACACCAGAAATCAACCTCGGTGCAGGCCTGCTGTTCCCTGTCCCGGCCTGGTAAGGTGCGGGGCAAAAGCGCTGTGCCATTCGGCCAAAAGATTTCGCGATCAAGGATCGCTCCCACGCGGCGCTGTAAAGAGGGTTGGGGGTTTGTAGGAAGCGACGGTTTTGATTTTCCCGGCCCCGCCACGCGGGCACGGCCCGGGCCCCGCTACGGCCTCTCCCCGCGCTGTATCCTGAATCCTGTATCGCTCCTCAGAACGCCCACCGCCACTACAGCGCCGCTGTGGGAGCGGTCCCCGACCGCGAACCGAGCCTGAAAGGCGAGGCCAGCCTGGCGGCCAATTCGCGGTCAAGGACCGCTCGTGCCAGCGTGTCGCGGCTTCAAATAAAAAAGGCCGCGTCAGCGGCCCTCATCGATGGTGGATACGGGGAAGGGGCGTCGAATGACGCGACCACCATCGTTTTGTTCGGTCGTGCCGTTTGGGGCGGCGCGGCCCAGTGCTGACGCGGCAAGCCGGTGCCGGGCGCGCAGCGCGCCCGGCGATACAACCGGTTTTAGAATACTTCGAACAGGCCGGCGGCACCGATGCCACCGCCCACGCACATGGTCACCACCACGTATTTGACGCCGCGGCGCTTGCCTTCGATCAGCGCGTGGCCGGTCATGCGCGCACCGGACATGCCGTACGGGTGGCCGATGGAGATGGCGCCACCGTTAACGTTGTATTTCTCCGGGTCGATGCCGAGCTTGTCGCGGCTGTACAGACACTGGCTGGCGAACGCTTCGTTGAGCTCCCACAGGCCGATGTCATTGACGGTCAGGCCAAAACGCTTGAGCAGCTTCGGCACCGCGAACACCGGGCCAATGCCCATTTCGTCGGGATCGCAGCCGGCCACGGCCATGCCACGGTAGGCGCCCAGGGGCTGCAGGCCGAGACGCTCGGCTTCCTTGGCTTCCATCAGCACGCAAGCGCTGGCGCCGTCGGAAAGCTGGGAGGCATTGCCGGCGGTGATAAAGCGGCCTTCTTTGATGTTCTGGCCGTCCTTGAACACCGGTTGCAGCTTCTGCAGGTCTTCCAGCTTGGTCTGCGGGCGGTTGCCTTCGTCCTTGCTGAGGGTGATTTCCTGGTCGGAGATCTCTTTGGTTTCCTTGTTCATGACCTTCATGATCGTGGTCATGGGCACGATTTCGTCGTCGAACTTGCCTTCCTGTTGCGCTTTCGCGGTGCGCATCTGGGACTGGTAGGCGTATTCGTCCTGGGCTTCGCGGGACACGTTATAACGGTCGGCGACCACTTCGGCGGTTTCCAGCATGGACATATAGATGTCCGGGCGGTGCTCCACCAGCCACGGGTCGGCGGCGCGGAACTTGTTGACCTTGTCGTTCTGAACCAGCGAGATCGACTCCAGGCCACCGGCCACGGCCACGTCCATGTTATCGACAATGATTTCCTTGGCGGCGGTGGCGATCGCCATCAGGCCGGAGGAGCACTGGCGGTCGATGGTCATGCCGGCGATGGTGGTCGGCAGGCCGGCGCGCAGGGCGCACTGACGCGCGGTGTTGCCACCGGTGCTGCCCTGCTGCAGCGCAACCCCCATGATCACGTCCTGGATGCTGGTCGGATCAATCTTGGCGCGCTCCACGGCGTGCTTGATGGCGTGGGCGCCCAGCGCCTGGCCCTGGGTATCGTTGAACGCGCCCCGGTAGGCTTTGCCGATCGGGGTGCGGGCGGTGGAAACAATGACGGCTTCTCTCATGATGGGTCTCGCTTGTTGGTGTCGGTTATTAGGGAAGAGCGCTTGACGCTCGACGCCGGACGCCGGACGCCGGACGCAAAATCTGTAGCCGGGAAGGTCAGGTGTGTTTCCTGCGACAGTCGGACAGAAAAACACGCCATTCACCTCAGGGCAGGGTTGAAGCGTCCAGCGTCTGGCGTCCAGCGTCTAGCGTCCCCCTAACTTGATACCTTTGGCCTGCGCGGCCTTGGTCAGGATTTTGGTGACATGGTCACCGCCGGTGAGCATTTCACGGGCGTTGCTCATGTCGCCGAGCTGCTCGAACTGAGCCGCGATGGCGTCCGGAGTGCGCTGATCACGATCCAGATAGATGCCTTCGCTTTCCATCAGTCGAACCATGGCATAACAACCGGCGCCGGCCAGGATAATGCGCCGCGAGGGCGCCTGATCGCTGGCCAGGAACAGCACCGCCGGGGTGATTTCACCAGGTTCCAGCAGGGCCAGCACTTCCTTGGGCATCAGGTCCTCGGTCATGCGCGTGGCGGCGGTTGGCGCCACACAGTTTACCCGGATGTCGTACTTTTCGCCTTCGATGTGAAGGGTATTCATCAAACCGGCCACCGCCATTTTCGCGGCGCCGTAATTGGCCTGGCCGAAATTGCCGTACAGGCCCGAGGTGGAAGTGGTCATCACGATGCGGCCATAGCCCTGCTCGCGCATTACCGGCCACACCGCGTGGCTGCAAAGGGCGGAACCGGTCAGATGAACGGCGACCACCTTGTCCCAGTCGTCATCGCTCATCTTAACGAAGCTTTTGTCGCGCAAGATACCGGCGTTGTTGACCAGGATGTCGATGCGGCCCCATTTGTCCACAGTGGTCTTGACCAGAGCGTTGACCTGCTCGCGGTTGGACACATCGGCGCCATCGGCGATCGCCTCGCCACCGGCGGCGATGATCTCCGCCACCACCTTCTCCGCGGCCTCACTGGAGCCGCCGCTGCCATCGCGGGCACCGCCGAAGTCGTTGACCACCACCTTGGCGCCCAACCGGGCCAGCTCCACGGCGTGGGATTTACCCAGCCCGTTGCCGGCGCCAGTCACGATCGCCACGCGGCCATCGAAATTGATGCTCATAATCTCTCCTTTGGAGAGTTGAAAGTGACAAGTTAAAAGTTGAAGGCGGCTACGTAGCCGCCCTTTTAACTTTTAACTCGCTGTTATCCCAGAATCGCCAGGCTCAGCCATTCGCAGGCAATGGCCGGCTTATCGACGCCGTCGATCTCCACGGTGATGCCGTAACGGAACAGCACCTGGTTGTCGTTGCGGCGTTCGGCGCTGAGCAGCTTGAAGTGACCACGGACTTTCGAGCCGGCGCGCACCGGGTTGAGAAAGCGCACTTTGTCGAAACCGTAGTTGATGCCCATGGCCTGACCTTCGATGGTCGGCAACACGTCGATGGCCATGGCCGACAGCAACGACAGCGTCAGAAAGCCGTGGGCGATGGTGCCGCCGAACGGGCTTTCTTTGGCGGCGCGCGCTTCGTCGATGTGAATCCACTGCGGGTCGGCGGTGAGATCGGCGAATTCGTTGATGCGCTCCTGCGGCACTTCGTGCCAGCCGGAAACGCCAATGTCCTGGCCCTGTTTGGCCAGCAGATCGTCCAGGGCGATGGTTTTTCTTGTCATGCTGTTCTCCCGGTCAGGGGGCGGCGGGGCCGCCCCCTGAACAATGAAACGAAGCGGATCAATAACCGCCCAGGGTGGCGAAGCGGTCGGCGCAGTAGTTGGCGTCGCCCAGGGTTTCACCGCCAGCGCGAGCGCGCTTGAGGAAGAAGCCGATGTCGAATTCATCGGTCATGCCGATGCCACCGTGCATCTGCACCCCTTCCTGGCCGGCCAGCAGCGCCACGCGGGCCGCCTTGGCCTTGGCGGCGAACACCTGTATGTCGGCGTCGTCGGCGTTGCCATCGCAGGCGTCCAGGGCTTGCAGAGCCAGCGCTTCGCTCATCGCCACGTCGGCGGAGAGCTGCGCGGCGCGGTGCTGCAGCGCCTGAAACGTGCCGATCAGGCGACCGAACTGCTTGCGCTCTTTCAGGTAGCCCAGGGTACGCTCAAACACTTCCTTGGACAGCCCGGAAAGTTCCGCGGCGAGCACCGCGCGGCCGGCGCGCAGGGCGGCTTGCAGAGCGCCGGTGCCGTTCGCCATCGGCTCGGCGGCCACATTCTTGAAGCTGATCCGGGCGGCGTTGCGGTTGTCCGCCATCACCGTGCGCTCGATGCTCACGCCCTCGGCTTTCGGGTCGACCAGATACAGTGCCGCCTGGTCTCCCTGGCCGGCGGCCACCAGCAGCAGATCGGCGACGTGGCCGTCCAGCACCAGCACTTTGTCGCCATTGAGCGTGCCGCCTTCGACGGTCGCTTTCAGGTTGTCCGGGCGGTGCTTGGCGCCTTCATCCACGGCCAGGGCGACGATGGCGCGGCCCTCGGCGATCTTCGGCAGCCACTGTTGCCGCTGCTCGTCGCTGCCGCCGGTGGCCAGCGCGGTGGCGGCCAATACCGAGGTCGAGAAGAACGGCGTCACCGACAGGTTACGGCCGATCTCGCGCGCCACCAGACCGGCGCCAACCAGACCAAAACCAATACCGCCGTGCTCTTCGGGCACCACAATGCCGGTCAGGCCGGCTTCCACCATGGCGTTCCAGAGCGGCTCGTCATAGCCCTTTTTGTTGTTGCTGTCGCGCAGTTCGCGCAGGCGGGACACCGGGCCCTTGTCGGCCATCAGCCGCGCCACGGAGTCCTGCAGCATCTGTTGTTCGTCGTTGAGTTTCATAATCCAGGACTCCTTAAGCGTCTGGCAGGCCAAGCAGGCGTTTGGAGACGATGCCGAGCATCACTTCGGAGGTGCCGCCTTCGATGGAGTTGCCTTTGGAGCGCAACCATTCGCGGGCGAACATGCCGCCACGGGTGCGTTCGCTCTGCCACTCCAGCCCTTCGGCGCCCATCGCGTCCATCATCAGTTCGTAGCGGCGCTTGTTGAGCTCGGTGCCGTAATATTTGAGCACCGCGGACTGGGCGCCCACGCCCTGGCCGGCTTCCGCTTCGGCGCGGATCTTGCCGAGCAAAGCCTGGAACGCCAGGTTGTCGATCTCGAGATTGGCGATGTCGGCGCGCAGGGCGGCGTCCGCCAGTTTGCCGTGTTCGGTGCCGACGTGCTCGGCGGCCAGCGGGCCCAGGGCCCGGCCGCGCAGGTAACCCGGGGGCTGGCCGCCGATGTTGTTGCGCTCATGGGTAAGCAGATACTTGGCCACGTCCCAGCCACGGTTCAGCTCGCCGACCACCTGGTGCTTGGGCACTTTGACGTCGTCAAAGAAGGTCTCGCAGAACGGCGACTCACCGGAAATCAGCTCAATCGGGCGGGTGGTGACACCCGGGGTGTCCATGTCGAACAGGGCGAAGGAGATGCCGTTGTGCTTGGTGGCGCTGGGGTCGGTGCGCACCAGACAGAAGATCCAGTCGGCTTTGTCCGCATACGAAGTCCAGATCTTCTGGCCGTTGACCAGGAAATGGTCGCCTTTGTCCTCGGCGCGGGTTTGCAGGCTGGCCAGGTCGGAACCGGCGTTCGGCTCGGAATAACCCTGGCACCAGCGGATCTCGCCACGGCAAATCGGCGGCAAGTGCTCGCGTTTCAGTTCTTCACTGCCGAATTTCAGCAGCGCCGGGCCGAGCATCCAGAAACCGAAGTTGCTCACCGGAGTACGGGCGTTGATGCGCTGCATCTCTTCGTTGAGGATTTCGCCTTGTTCCGGGCTCAACCCGCCGCCGCCGTACTCTTTCGGCCACTGCGGGGCGGTCCAGCCTTTTTCGGCCATCCGCTCCATCCACACCTTCTGGGCTTCGGACTGGAATTTCCATTTGCGGCCACCCCAGCAATGATCCGCCTGGCTTTTCAGCGGCTGGCGCATCTCCTCGGGGCAGTTGGCTTGCAACCACTCCCGGGCTTCGGCGCGGAACTGTTCAAGATCCGACATTATTACCTCCTCGGCACCCCGCCGGGCCGGGGTTGGGGCATCCGGCCAGCAGGCTGTTATTGAAATAGACTTTCATTTAATGCGGCAAGTATGTTGGCCACCCGCCGGGGCGTCCAGTGTGAAAAGCGGCATGGTTAGCGGCAGTTGTGTCATCAACGCCCCACTTCGAGGCACAATCGGTCAATGGCTTTGGCGCGGGCGGCTGTCACAATTCCGGGTTGAAAAAGCCGCAGTCGCAGCGTCGCGCCGAGGGCGCGAAATCGACCACGATCGGTGCAATTTATTGGCCATTGCCGGGCCGGGATTCGAGGATCTTTGATGGAGCAAGTAAAGGTGGCGCCGCCAGCCGAACCCCGTGAGGTGATCCTCGACGCGGCGGCGCGCTGTTTCATGGAGCGGGGCTTCAAAGCCACCAGCATCGACGACATCGCCCGTCAGCTTGGCGCCACCAAGGGCATGGTCTACCACTACTTCGACTCCAAGGCGGAGCTGTTTTTCCAGATTCACCAGCGCGGCATGGACGCCCTGTTCGCCACCGTGGAGCCGGAGTGCCGGCGTCTGGCGCCGGCCCTGGAGCGGCTCACCCGCATGTCGCTTTGCCATGTGCACACCCTGATTGAGACCCAGCACTTCCAGCGCGCCGTGGCCGAAGGGGTGCAAATGCACCTGCGCATCAACACCACCGCCGCCCAGCGTGCCCAGCTCACCCGCCTGCAAAACCGCCGCCGGCGTTACGAGGACGTGTTTCTTGGCGTGCTCGAAGAGGGCATCGCCGAGGGTTCCATGCACGCCGAGCGGCCGCGCATCGTGATTAAACCCATGCTCGGCGCCCTCAACTCGGTGATCAACTGGTACCACATCCGCTACGAAGACCACCCCGGCGCCCGCCAGGACATCGTCGAGGACGTGGTGCACGTTGCCCTGCGCGGCGTGGTGAAGGGAACCGCGTAGGCCGTGCCGTCGGTGATAAGCGGCTGCAAGCTTCAAGCGGCAAGGGCGGCTAGGTAGCGTCGTTTGGCCTGTAGCTTGAAGCCTCGCTCTGTTCCGCGTGTTTATTTCTTATTCAAAAACTTATCGAAAATCGCCCGCACTTCGTCGCTGAACATGCGCTCGGCGAAGCGTTTCGATTCCGCTTCGATCTGCGCTTTCACCGCGTCGTCGTGGAGGCGCATCAGTTGCTTGGTGTAAGCGATCGCCTGGGGCGGTTTGGCGGCCAGGGTCTGGCCCAGTTCCAGCGCCTTTTCACGCAATTGATCGTCGGCCACCCGATAAGCGACCAGGCCCATGCGCTCGGCTTCCTCGGCGTTCAGGGTATCGCCGGCGAGCAGCAGCCGGTTGGCGTTTTGCCGGCCGACCAGCGTTTGCAGCAAAAAGCTGGAACCGGCTTCCGGCACCAGGCCCAGATTGATGAACGCGGTGTAGAAGCGGGTGTTCTCCGCGGCGATCACCAGGTCGCAGTGCAGCAGCATGGTGGTGCCGATGCCGGTGGCGTTGCCGTGCACCGCCATGATCACCGGCTTATCCAACGCCCGCAGGCGGAACACAAAGTCCATCGCCGGGCTCAGCTTGCCGTTCTCGCGGGATTTCGGGTCGGCGTTGCGGAAGTCCTTGAGGTCGTTGCCGGCCGTGAACGAGCGGCCCTCGCCATCGATCAGCAGGGCGGTCAGGTCGTCGCGGGCCTGGAAATGGTCCACCACCCGGCTCAGATCGCGATACATCTCCAGGGTCAGCGCGTTCAGCTTATCGGCCCGGTCGAGGGTCGCTTCCAGCAACTTGCCGTGCTCGGTAACGCGGATAAAGCCGCTTTTCAGGTCCAGTTCACTCATCGTTTTCTCCCGGTGCCGGATTTCGGATTGTTATCAAGGTGATCGAAAATATCGGAATCGGGTTTCGAAATAAAGAAGCGAGAGGCAGGGAGCAGATTTGAAAGAAGTGGTAGGCGATGCAGGATGCAGGATACAGGATACAACGCGGGAGAGCTGATCGCTGCGTTACCACTGTGCCCGCGACCCGTAGTCTGGGCCAGCCCGCCTGTTTGAAAGAAAACTCCAGGTTGCTTGGCGATAGGGCGCGGGGCGGGCCCGTTAATCCCAGAGGCGTTGAGCCCGCCTGTATCCGTCTCCCAATTAGTTTCATGCATAGTTCGGGATTCAGAATATCAATTTCACTAACTTGGGTGGGTGCTCTAGGCTGTCCTGCATCGATTTCGCCAGTAATGAGAACGGCATGGGGCAGTTTTATCTTATTCGCCACGGTCAGGCTTCCTTCGGGGCCGCCAACTACGACAAGCTTTCGCAGTTGGGCCACCAGCAGGCGCGCTGGCTGGGTGAACATTACCGTGAGCGGGGGCTGACCTTCGATGCGCTGGTGACCGGCGATCTGGTGCGCCACGTGGAAACCGGGGCGGGCATCCAGGAGGGCCTGGGCTCCAGTCTCAAGGCGGAGCTGCACCCCGGCCTCAACGAATTCCATTTTCACTCCATCGTGGACGCTTATCTGAGCGCTTACCCGGATCAGGCACCGCCCGCCGGCGCGCCGGTGGCGGCGTTTTACCGGGTTCTGAAAAGCGCCATGCAGAGCTGGCGCCGGGATCAGCTGCAGGGCAACCTGCCAGAAAGCTGGCGCGACTTTTGCGACCGGGTCGCCGCCGCCATGGAGCACATTCGCCAGCGGCACGCCGGCCGCGAGCGGGTGCTGGTGGTCAGTTCCGGCGGTGCCATCGCCATGTGGATGCGCCACATGCTCAATACCGCCGACGACACCGTTGTCGAGTTGAACCTGCAAATTCGCAACTCCAGCGTGACGCAGGGGTTCTTCAACCAACACGTCTACCGTCTTTCGGTGTTCAACCAGGTGCCACACCTGGAGCGCGACGGCCGCTTGGACGCCATTACCTACAGTTAATCGACCCACACATTGCTGACAGACTGGGAACCCGGTTCCCTCAAGGGAGAATAAGATGGACTTTCAGTATTCGGAAAAAACCCAGGACCTGCTCAACCAGGTTCGTTCCTTTATCGAAAAGGAAATCGTGCCGGCCCAGCACGCTTACCACGAGCAGGTCGCCAACACCCCGTGGGAAACGCCGCCGATTCTCGACGAGCTGAAGGCCAAGGCCAAGGCCAAAGGGCTGTGGAACCTGTTCCTGCCCCGCGAACACGGCGATTTCACCGCCGGCCTGACCAACCTGGAATACGCGCCGCTGGCCGAAGAGATGGGCCGCTATCATTTCGCCTCCGAGGTGTTCAACTGCGCCGCGCCGGACACCGGCAACATGGAAGTGCTGGCCAAATACGGCAACGCCAAGCAGCAGAAAGAATGGCTCGAGCCGCTGCTGGAAGGCAAGATCCGCTCCGCGTTCGCGATGACCGAACCGGACGTGGCGTCTTCCGACGCCACCAACATCGAAACCTCGATCAAGCGTGACGGCGACGAATACGTGATCAACGGCCGCAAGTTCTACATCAGCGGCGCGATGCGCAAAACCTGCGAAATCATGATCGTGATGGGCAAGACCGACCCGGACAACCCGAACCGCCATGAGCAGCAATCGCAGATCCTGGTGCCGGTGAACACCCCGGGAGTAACCGTCAAGCGCGCCATGCAAGTGCTGGGCTCCGTGGACGCTCCGGAAGGCCACGCCGAAGTGATCTTCGATAACGTGCGGGTGCCGGCGGAAAACATTATTCTCGGCGAAGGCCGTGGTTTCGAGATCGCCCAGGGCCGCCTCGGGCCGGGCCGTATTCACCACTGCATGCGTTTGATCGGCGCCGCTCAGCACGCGCTCGAATTGATGTGCAAACGCGCCAACAGCCGGGTAGTGTTTGGTCAGCCGATGATCAAGCACGGCTCGGTGCGCGAAGACATCGCCAAGAGCTACTGCGAAGTGGAGCAGGCCCGTCTGATGACCTTGAAAGCCGCGGATCACATGGATCGCTACGGCAACAAGGAAGCCAAGGAACTGATCGCCATGATCAAGATCGCGGTGCCCAACATGACCCTGCGCGTGGTCGACCGGGCCATGCAGATCCACGGCGCCGTGGGCCTCAGCCAGGACACGCCCCTGGCCGGCTTCTTCGCCTACGCCCGCACCCTGCGCCTGGCCGACGGCCCGGATCAGGTGCATATGATGCAGCTTGGTCGTAACGTGGCGAAGCGGTACGAATAGAACCCGTTGAAAGTTAAAAGTTAAAAGTTGCAAGAAAACCAAAGCGCGCACAGGGTTGAGGATGCATCCTCAACCCTGTGCGCGCGTTTTAACTTTTAACTTGTCACTTTCAACTTTCGTTTCAAGGAGGTTTAGCCCATGTCCCAGGTGGATACCCTGGATACTGAACGCCTCGCGGCTTATCTGGAACAGCACGTGCCCGGCTTCAAGGGGCCGCTCAGCGCGGACAAATTCGAAGGCGGGCAATCCAACCCCACCTTCCGCCTCAAGGCGGCCTCCGGCGAGTATGTGCTGCGTCGGCAACCGCCGGGCAAGCTGCTTAAATCCGCGCACGCGGTGGATCGGGAATACCGGGTCATGAACGCATTGCGTGACACCGATGTGCCGGTGCCGGTGGTGCATCATCTGTGCGAAGACCGTGATGTGATCGGCTCGATGTTCTACATCATGGAATTTTGCCAGGGCCGCATCTTCTGGGACGCGGCGATTCCCGAAGTGGACAACGCCCAGCGCACCGCCATGTACCAGGAAATGAACCGGGTGCTGGCGGCGCTGCACGGTGTCGACGTGGACGCCGTGGGCCTGGCCGACTACGGCAAGCCGGGCAGCTATTTCGAACGGCAGATGAGCCGCTGGAGCAAGCAGTACCGCGCCTCGGAGACCGGGCACATTCAGGCCATGGAAGACCTGATGGTCTGGCTCGAGCAGAACCAGCCCGCCGACGATGGCCAGATCTCCCTGGTGCACGGCGACTACCGGCTCGACAACATGATGTGGCACCCCAGCGAAGCGCGCGTGATCGCGGTGCTGGATTGGGAGCTGTCGACGCTCGGTCATCCGCTTGCCGATCTGGCCTACCAGTGCATGCAGCTGCGCATGCCGCCGGAGGGCGGTAATTTGTCCGGCCTTCAAGGCAAGGACCGCGCGTCCCTGGGCATCCCCACGGAAAAAGAGTACGTGGCGGCCTACTGTGAACGGCGCGGCATCAGCCACATTGACCATTGGGAATTTTATCTGGCGTTCAGCTTCTTCCGGCTCGCCGCCATCGCCCAGGGCGTGGCCAAACGCGCTCTGGACGGCAACGCCTCCAGCAAAAAAGCAAGCTGGGCCGGCCAGGTGGTGGAACCGCTCTCGCAAATGGCCATGCAAATCGTGCGCGAAGGGGCATAAGACGAGAAGTGAAAAGTTAAAAGTGAAAAGTTGAAAGCAAAGAAGCGCGGGCGATACGTCTGCCGAGTGGCACGAACTCGCCTGCGTTTCAACTTTTAACTTTCAACCTTGAACTTGTTTTGGAGAGTGTCAATGAGCACCAACCTGTTTGATCTGAACGGAAAAATCGCGCTGGTGACCGGCGCCAGCCGGGGTATCGGCGAAGAGATCGCCAAGCTGCTGGCCGAGCAGGGCGCGCATGTGATCGTGTCCAGCCGCAAGATCGATGACTGCCAGACCGTGGCGGAGGCCATCAACAGCGCCGGCGGCAGCGCCGAGGCGTTCGCTTGCCACATCGGTGAGATGGCGCAGATCGAAGCGATCATGCAGCACATCAAGGACAACCACGGCAAGCTGGATATCCTGGTCAACAACGCCGCCGCCAACCCGTACTTCGGCCACATTCTTGACACCCCGGTGAGTGCCTTTGACAAGACCGTGGACGTTAACCTGCGCGGCTATTTCTACATGACCGTGGAAGGCGCCAAGATCATGAAGGACAACGGCGGCGGGGCGATCGTCAACACCGCTTCCATCAACGGTCTTTCCCCGGGCATGAACCAGGGGGTGTATTCCATCTCCAAGGCGGCGGTGATCAACATGACCAAGTCGTTCGCCCAGGAGTGCGCCGGCTTCAATATTCGCGTCAACGCGCTGCTGCCCGGCCTGACCAAAACCAAGTTTGCCGGCGCCCTGTTCCAACAGGACGACATCTACAAAGCCGCCATCGCCCAGATCCCCATGCACCGCCACGCCGAACCCAAGGAAATGGCCGGCACGGTTCTGTATTTGGTGTCCGAAGCGTCCAGCTACGTCACCGGCGAGTGTGTAGTCGTCGATGGTGGGTTTACGATCTAACGGCGAGTTGAAGGTTAAAAGTTAAAAGTTAAAGGGCGGTCACGTGGCCGCTTCAACTTTTAACTTTCTCCTTTCAACTCTGCAAGAAGGGCTTTAAGGCGCGCGCTCGCTGCAGCCGCGTTCAACCCTGATTCGGAGAGTCTGCATGGACCCACTACTGGATTTCACCGATAAGGTGGCCGTGATCACCGGCGCGGCCAGTGGTTTTGGCAAGTTGTTGGCGCGGGAGTTGGGTGTGCGCGGCGCCCGTGTGGTGATCGGTGACATCAATGCCGCCGAGCTGGACAAGGTCGCCGCCGACCTGGAAGCGCAGGGCATCAGCGCCGCCGCGCGGTGTTGCGATGTGTCCAGCGAAGAGGATTGCCGGGCGCTGGTGGACACCGCCGTGCAACTGTACGGCCGTCTGGATCTGGCGATCAACAACGCCGGCATCGCCCACGGTTTCGTGCCGATTCATGAGCTCACCGGCGAACTGCTCGATCAGCAGATCAACGTGAACGTGAAAGGCGTGATGTACGGCATGAAGTATCAGATCGCCGCGATGAAAAACAACGGTGGCGGCGCCATCGTCAACACCAGCTCCATGGCGGGCCTCGGCGCGGCGCCCAAGATCGGTGCCTACGCCGCCGCCAAGCACGCGGTGATCGGGCTGACCCGCACCGCCGCGGTGGAATACGGGCGTAAGAACATTCGCGTCAACGCGGTGTGCCCGTACTACACTCTGACGCCAATGCTGGAAGGCAACAACGGTCTGGCCGCCGACGACAACGCCGCCCAGACCCTGGCGATGATGGCCGCCGGCTCACCCATGAAACGGGTCGGCCAACCCGAGGAAATCGTCGCCGTGATGATGATGTTGTTGTCGCCGGCGAACACTTATATGAATGGCCAGGCCATCGCCGTGGACGGCGGTGTTTCGGCTTTTTAAGCGGCCTGCGGCCGCGGTACAGGATGAAGGATTCAGGATGCAGGCGTGGTATACGCCGGGGCCATCAAGGCCCTGCTCGCGCTCCGGTATCAACAGCGCGTGGAAACGAACTTGAATTCAGCACGGAGTTTCCACGCGCCTGTATCCTTCATCCTGAATCCTGTATCGGCGGCGTTAGCCGCTCCAAAAAGGGAGAATAACCATGACTAATCGTTTGGCGGATAAAATTACCATCATCACCGGCGCCACCAGCGGCATTGGCGAGGCCACGGCGCGGCGTTATATCGAAGAAGGCGCCACCGTGGTGCTGGCGGGTCGTTCCCAGGAGAAGGGCGAGGCGCTGGCGAAGGAGCTGGGCGAGCGCGCGGTGTTCAAGTGCACCGATGTGATGAAAGAAGAGGACATCGCCGCGCTGGTGGACTTCACCGTTGAAAAGTACGGCCGTCTGGACAGCCTGTTCAACAACGCCGGGGCCGGTGATCGCACCAGCAGTGAATCCTTTGACGAGGATGAGTTCGCCCGCATCATGCGCTTGCTGGTGGGCGCCCCGGCGTTTGGCATCAAGCACGCGGCGCGGGTGATGAAAGACAGCGGCGGCGGCTCGATCATCAACAACGCCTCGATCGCCGGCCATCGACGCAACCAGGGTGGTTACTTGTACTCCGGCGCCAAGGCGGCGGTGGCGCACATGACCCGCCTGGCCGGCGCGGAATTGGGCCCCTATGGCATTCGCGTCAACGCCATTTCCCCCGGTGCGGTGGCCACACCGATCTTCTGGGGCGGCTCCCAGCGCGCGCAATCCCTCAGCGATGAAGAGAACGACAAGAAAATGGCCAAGCTGCAAGCCAACCTGGCCAAAGCCACGCCGCTGCCGCGCTCCGGGCTGGCCGACGACATCGCCTTCGCCGCCATCTTCCTGGCCAGCGACGAAGGCTCGTTCATCAACAGCCACGACCTGATCGTTGACGGCGGCCGCATCGCCATGTTCAACGAAAATCCGTAACAGCGACAAGCTACAACAGCGACAAGCTGCAAGCTGCAAGCTACAGCGCCGCCTTGTAGCTTGTAGCTTGCAGCTTGCAGCTTGCAGTAAGGGGCCCTTTTCAGGCGTCCAGCCGCAGAAAAATAACGGGAGAGCCAGATGTCCGAGTATTCAGTGATTACCGACGGTTTGAAGTTTCCGGAAGGCCCGATCGCGATGCCGGATGGCAGTGTGATCGTGGTGGAAATCGCCGCCGGACGTTTGACCCGGGTGCTGCCCGACGGCGCCAAGGAAATCATCGCCGAGCCCGGTGGCGGGCCCAACGGTGCCGCGATCGGCCCGGACGGTGCCTGCTACGTGTGCAACAACGGTGGCATGCAGTTTCACGAGAAAGACGGGCTGCTGTTGCCCGGTGATATGCCGGAGGATTATTCCGGTGGACGCATTGAGCGCATCGATCTGAACACCGGCAAGGTGGAAGTGCTTTATACCGAGGTCAACGGCGAGCCGCTCAAGGGCCCCAATGACATCGTGTTCGATAAAAACGGCGGGTTCTGGTTCACCGATCTGGGCAAAGGGCGTGGTCGCAGCCAGGACCGGGGCGGGCTGTATTACGCCAAAATCGACGGCTCCCTGATCCGGGAAGCGGTGTTCCCGATTCCCACCGCCAATGGCGTGGGCCTGTCGCCGGACGAAAAAACCGTCTACGTGGCGGACACTCTGCCGGGCCGTCTCTGGGCCATGGACATCGTCGGTGAAGGCGAAGTGGCGCGCCCGCCGGGGCCGCGCATGCCCGGGCGCCTGGTGGGCCAGCCCACCGAATTCAGCTACTTCGACTCTCTCGCCGTGGACGCCGACGGCAACATCTGCGTGGCCACCATCTACCACTCCGGGATCACCATTTTCTCCCCGGACGGCAGCAGCATCCGCCACGTGCCCACCGACGATCTGGTCACCACTAACATTTGTTTCGGCGGCAAGGATTTGCGCACCGCCTACATCACGCTCTCCAGCGCCGGCAAACTGGTGTCCATGCCCTGGGAACGGCCCGGCCTGGCGTTGAATTTTTTGAATAAATAGAAAAGCAGTTGCAAGTTGCAAGTTGCAAGTCAAAAGGGGCGGCCCGGTAGCTATGTCGTCGCAACGGAGCCGCCTTTAACTTTCAACTTTTAACTTTCAATTTCCCTGCTAGGCGGTATGAAACACCGATTTGGTCTCAAGGAATTCCTCAAGCCCGTACACGCCCCACTCACGGCCGACGCCGGAGTGCTTGTAGCCGCCGAACGGGGCGGGCAGGTCAAGCTGGGCGCCGTTGAGGTGGACCATGCCGGTGCGCAGGCGGGTGGCGATTTTGGCGGCGTCCTCTTCGGTGGCGCCATAGACATAGCCGGACAGCCCGTACTCGGTGTCGTTGGCGATGTTCACCGCGTCGTCCACATCCTTGTAAGGAATCATCACCAGAACCGGGCCAAATATTTCCTCCCGGGCGATCACCATGTCGTTATTGACCGCGCTGAACACCGTCGGTCGGGCGTAGAAGCCCTTATCCAGGCCTTCCGGTTTGCCGGGCCCGCCGCACACCAGTTTGGCACCTTCTTCGATGCCCTTTTCGATCATTGATTGCACCCGCTTGAACTGACGCTCGTTGGCGATCGGGCCCAGGCGGTTGTTCTTATCCTGGGGGTCGCCCACGGTGATGCTTTCACAGACCTTGGCGGCGATGGCCTCGGCCTGTTCGAGCTGACCTTCCTGAACCAACATGCGTGACGGTGCGTTACAGCTCTGGCCGGTGTTGTTCATCATCGACTGCACACCGTGAGTCACGGCTTTTTCCAGGTCGCAATCGGGCAGCAGGACGTTGGCGGACTTGCCGCCCAGCTCCAGGGAAATACGCTTGAAGGTGTCCGCCGCTTCCTTGCTCACCGACGCGCCGGCACGGGTGGAACCGGTCAGTGACACCATGTCCACGCGCGCATCGGAAGAGAGCATCGGGCCGACCTCGGCGCCGTCGCCATAAATCATGTTGAACACGCCCTTGGGCAGGCCCGCTTCGTCAATGATTTCGGCCAGCACATGGGCGGACAGCGGCGCGAACTCACTGGGTTTGAGCACCATGGTGCAACCGGCGGCAATGGCCGGGGCGACCTTGCACATGACCTGATTCATGGGCCAGTTCCAGGGGGTGATCATGGCCACCACGCCGACCGGCTCGCGGCGCACACGGGCGCGGCCCAGTTGCTGTTCGAATTCAAACGATTTGGCCGCCTCCAGCGTGGTCTGGGCGTGGCCCATGCCCATCGGCGCCTGCACCTTGGCGGCCAGGGTGTGACGTGGCGCGCCCATTTCCCGGCTGATCGCGTCCGCCATATCGTCCAGACGGGATTGATACACTTCCAATATCCGCGCCAGCATTTTCAGGCGCTCGTCCAGCGGCGTTTGCGAAAATGATTCGAAAGCGTCGCGCGCCGCCTGAATGGCAAGGTCCACGTCTTTCTTGCCGGCCAGGGAGATATCACCCTCGGAGGCCTCGGTGGCCGGGTTGGTGACCGGGTGAAGGCGGGCGTCGTCGCTGGCCGCTACCCAGGCGCCGTTGATGTAGAACTTGGCTAGGTTGTTCATCTGATTAATCTCCCGAGAAATGCCGTGGTTTGAAATGAGTGGGTTCGGTGCCACCGTCAATCGCTGTTCTGGTCGGTGAGCCCGTCGGGTCCTGCCTCAGACGTTGCGCTAACGGGCACCACTTTCAACCGTGCTTAATGTAAAGAAACAGCCCTGGCCGCCAGCTTGGCGCCGGGCAGGGCGCCGCCGGAGTGAAGGCGGATGCCGCGCCGGCACCATCAGCACTATCAGTACCATCACGAACGGGCGGCTCGGCGATCCGCGCCGCCTTGTCCGGATGTTCACTGTTTAATGAAACGCTATTCCGAAATCTTGACCGGTGTGGCGCCTCATGTCATCTTGCCAAAAAAAGCGCCCATACAGGAGAGAATAATGAATCGTTTCGACCAACGTACCGTATTGATTACCGGAGCCGGCAGTGGCATAGGCCGCGCCGCCTCCGCACGCTTCGCCGCGGAGGGCGCGCGCCTGGTACTGGTGGATCGCAACGAGCAGGGCCTCAACGAGACCGCCGCCACGTTGCCCGAAGGCACCGAGGTGACATTGCGGCCCGTCGATATCTCCGACGAGAACGCGGTGAACGCGCTGGTGGATGAAGTGATCGCTTCCCACGGCACTATTCATGCACTGGTCAACAACGCCGGCATCGCCGGCGGCGACTACGCGCCGGTGACCGGCAACAGCACGGAAACCTGGCAGGCGATTCTGGCGGTCAATCTGATGGGGCCGATGTTCTTTATTCGCGCGGTGGGCAAACACATGCAGGCCCAGGGCGCCGGTGCCATTGTCAACACCGCCTCGGTGGCGGGCATTCGTTCCGGCGCTGGCGGCAACGCTTACAGCGCCTCCAAGGCTGGCGTGATCAGCCTGACCAAGACCGCCGCCTGCGATCTGGGCCAGTACAATGTGCGGGTCAACGCGGTGTGCCCGGGGCTGATTGAAACCGGCATGACCAAGCCGGTGTTCGATTACGCTCGCAGCAACGAAAAAGAGCACAAACTGGGCAGCCGCTGCGAGCTGCGCCGCTATGGCCGGCCCGAGGAAATCGCCGCCGCCATGGCGTTTCTGGCCAGCGACGACGCCAGCTACATCACCGGCCAGGCGCTGGCGGTGGACGGCGGCAACACCGCGTCGCTCAATCTGCCGGGCATGAAGCACTAGGAACGATGCCCTGCGATCTTTAAAGCAGGCCGCCGGTCTGCTTTAAAAGTCGGCTTTTTGCTATATTCAGCCTTTGTTTGACGGCTCTGCCGTGCATAAAAAAAGAAAACATGACGCATACAAAAATAGCAACGAGGGGCGACACCGACATCAGCCCTCAATCCCGAAGCCTGACCCGAGGACAACCGACATGCGACGAGCCGTAGTAGGAAAGGACGCCGCGGACAAAGACCGGAATTTTGTGACCGCCCTGGCACGGGGCCTGGAGCTGCTGCGCTGTTTCGGGCCCTCCGATGAGTACCTGGGTAACGCCGAACTGGCCAAGCGCACCAATATCCCCCGGCCCACCGTATCGCGCATGACCGCCACGCTGACCCAGCTTGGCTATCTGCGCTACGCCGAGAATATCGAGAAATACCGGCTTGGCCCGGGGGTGCTCGACCTGGGCTATCGCTACCTGGCCAGCGAAGGGGTGCGCGACATCGCCCGCCCCTTTATGCAGGAGCTCTCCGACGCCACCGACTGCCTGGTGGCGATCGGCGCGCCCGACGGTGCCGCGATCACCTATATACAGGCGTGCCAGGGCTCCGGCCCGCTGGTATTGCGGTTAAGCGTGGGCTCGCGGGTGCCGATGGGCACCTCCGCCGCCGGCCGTGCTTTTCTGGCGGCGCTCGCGCCGGCCCAGCGCGAACCTCATTATCAGGCGATCCGGGCCCATGATCCGGACCACTGGCCGGAGGTGGAGCGAGGCCTGGAGCGCGCCTACAAGGAATATCAGAAATACGGGTTCTGCACCTCCGATGGAGAATGGAACCGCGATGTCAGTGGCGTGGCGGTGCCGCTGATTCTGGACAACGGTGCCCAGGTGGTGCCGTTTAATTGCGGAGGTTCATCGCTGCGCCTGAGCCGCCGCATTCTGGTCGAGAACCTGGGGCCGCGCCTTAAGGAGGTGGTCGAGCAGGTCCGCCAGATGGTGCAGGGCAGCGAGGTTTGAGCCGCATTCAGGCCGGGAGCCTCTCCCGGCCGGGCCAGGCCGCGCCCTGTGTAATACGCGAAAACAGAGAGCATGAATGAGCAGCCTGGAACCGGTTCCTGAATACACCATGGCGATGGCCAACGAAAAATTTTCCATTGGATTTCCCGCCCTGATCGGCTTTGAATTTCTTGAATGGCGCGATGGCCATGTGATGCTGGGCCTGCAGGTTCAGGACCGGCACCTGAATCTGCATGGCGCCATCCACGGCGGCGTGCTGGCCACCCTGCTGGACATCGCCGGTGCCTGCCCAGGCACCTTTTGTCCCTATCCGGGCCGCATTCGCAAGGCGCTGACCCTGTCGATGACCACCACCTTCACCGGCCAGGCCCGGGGTGGTTACATCCGCGCCATCGGCACCAGGCGCGCTGGCGGCAGCCGCATCTACAACACCAGCGTCGACATCGTCGATGAAACCGATCGCCTGCTCGCCTTCGGCGAAGGCACCTTCCGGCTGCGCAGCGGCTGCGACGATCCCCGAGGGATTCCCGCCACCCATCTGTGACCGGCTGCTCATTCAGTGGCTTGATCCCGGCGATCTCCGTCCCCAGTGCAAACACAGGGCCGCGGGCACGGCGCCCGTGATCAAGTCCCTGTCAGCAAAGCATCAGCAAGGAGAGCGCCATGACCACTTATATCGTTGCCAGTAACGCCGCTCACGCTCGCGTTTTCGCTCATGAAATCGGCGTATTGCGGGAAATCGACCGGCTTGAGCATCCACAGAGCCAGATGCACACCGGTGACCTGAGAACCGGCGGCAAGGGGACCCGCAGTGGCGGCCCCTCCGACGCTCCCCAGCGCGCCACCGGCAACCAACAGGCGACCTCCGACAAGCACGCCGCCTTCTTCGCCTCGGAGGTGGCGGAATACCTCAAGGACGCCCGCGCCTCGGCCCAGGCGGATCGGCTGATGCTGATCGCCGAGCCCCGCTTTCTGGGCGTGCTGCGCCAGAAACTGGACACACCCACCCGTAACGCGGTGATCCGTGAAGTCGATAAGGACCTGACCAAAGCCAGCGTGGACCAGATCGCCCGGGCCACTGAACTGCATCTCAAATAATTTCGCCGACGGGCAGGCCGCCGGCTTGAGCGCCGGCCGGTCGTGCCGGATCAGTGAGGGGCGAAGTTCATCTGGCTGAGCGCGTACACAAACAACACCGCCGCCACGAGCATGATCAAGGTGGCGACGATGCCCAATACCGTGCCGGTGATGGTCAGGCTTCGGCCCGCCGGGTCCATGCGCCCGGCGCGCATGGCGCTCAAATCCTTCAGGCCAATGATCCACGCGGCGATCCCCAACGGCGCGAACAACACAATGCCCACCAGGCCCAGTGCCAGCACCATGCTGCCGCGAGCCGGTTTCACTGTCTGCCCGTCGAGCGGAGGGGGCGAGGGATAATCCGTTGCCATCGCCGACGCCGCGGGTCGCCGACCGGCAAAGGCGGCGCACATCAGGAATATCAGGATCGCGAGGTACAACAGCGTGTTGACGATGCCCGTGGCCACGCCGTAGGCGGAAAGGCTGATCACGCCGTCGCGGGCGAGCGCCAGCAGCCAGGTCTGTGAGATCACCTGGAACACGCCCTGCAACAGGATCAGCGTCGAACCGATCAGCAGCAGCACCGCCGCGCCGCGCGCCCGATTGAACAGGATGCCCCCGAAAATAAAGCCCAGCACCATGGGGATGGCACTGGGCAAGGTGTAAACAAGGGCGGCCATCATTTCGTTGAACATGGGAACTCCTGGTCGGGCGATAGCGGTAACAGCGAGGGCAGCAAAGTGTGTCATCGCGGTTGGCCTGTTTCCAGGGGGCAGGTCGCGGACGGGGCGCTTGCCACATCTTTTTACGGAAGGGGGGTTTTAGTTTTCAGTGTTCAGTTTTCAGTGTTCAGTGGGGTGGGCGGGAATAGGGAACGGGCTGCTTCGTAGCGATGGTTGGTAGGAGCAGGCCCGCCAGCGACGGTTTTGATTTTAGCGTCTGGCGTCCGCCCCCCGACGTTCAGCGCCTCAGGACTGAGGCGCCGCCGCCGGCTTCGCTGGCGTGTCGGTGCGGCCGATCACGGTGGGCTGGTCGGGCAGGCCGCCGCCGCCGAGAGCGCGGTACAGGCTGATGCGATTGTTGAGCTTTTGCAGGGTCACCGCCACCAGGTTCTGGCGGGCGCTGAGCAGCTCGCGGCGGGCATCCAGCACCGCCAGGTAATCGTCGGCGCCTTGCTGATAGCGCTGCTCGGAGAGCTCCACGGACCGCTGCGTGGCCTCCACCAGGGCGCTTTGCGCTTGCTCCTGTTGTTTCAGCGCGTCCACCGAATCGAGCGCGTCGGCCACTTCCCGGAACGCGGTTTGAATGGTGCTTTCATAGCGGGCCACGTTCTGGTCGCGACGCACCTTGGCCAGATCCAGGTTGGCTTTGTTGCTGCCGCCGGTAAAGATCGGCAGCGACACACTGGGGCTGAACGACCAGGCTTCGGAACCGCCGTCGAACAGACCGGAGAGCTCCGAGCTGGCGCTGCCGTAGGCGCCGGTCAGGCTGATGCGCGGGAAGAAAGCGGCGCGGGCGGCGCCGATGTTGGCATTGGCCGCTTTCAGGTTGTGCTCGGCTTGCAACAAGTCGGGCCGCTGCAGCAGCACCTGGGACGACAAACCGGCCGGCGGTTCCGGCAGCACCGCCAGGCCGGGGCCGGTGAGGTCGTCGCCGGCCAGGGCCGGCAGCGGCGCGCCCACCATCATTGCCAGGGCGTTCTTGTCCTGGGCGACCTGACGCAAAAAGCTGGCGCGGTTGGCGCGGGCGGTTTCCAGGGCAATTTGCGCCTGGCGCACGTCCAGTTCCGAGCCCAGGCCCAGGTCGAACCGGCTTTGCGTCAATTGCAGCGATTCCTGCTGCGCGTTCAGGGTGTCTTCGGCGATGTGCAGCCGTTGCCGGTCGGCGAGCAGTGCCAGGTAGGCGTTGGCGACCTCGGAGACCAGCGTAATGTGCGCGGCGCGCTGCGCTTCCACCGTGGCCAGGTAGCTCTCCAGGGCGGATTGCTTGAGGCTGCGCACGCGGCCGAACAGATCCAGCTCGTACGAGGTAATGCCGACCTGGGCGCGGTATTCGCTGTTGATGGTCGATTCGCCGCTGTAGGAAAGGTCGCCGGGGGTGCGTTGCCGGGTGCCGCTGCCGTCCACCGACACCCCGGGCAGCAGCGCCGAGCCTTCGATCTGATATTGGGCGCGGGCGGCGGCCACATCCAGCATCGCCAGCCGCAGATCCCGGTTGTTGGTGAGCGCGGTCTGAATCAGTTGCTGCAGTTCCGGCTCGGCGAACATGGCGCGCCAACCCGGCAGCACCACCTGGTCGGCGCTGAACGGGCTTTCGCCGACCCGCTCGGGCACCGGCGAGGCCGGCTTTTGATAGTCCGGGATCAGGGTGCAGCCGCCCACCAGCAGGGCGGCGGCGATGAGGGGCAGGGTGGAATGCTTGCTCATTGATTCTCCCCGGAATGGCTGTCGTTGGCTTGCGCCGGGCCTTGGTGGCGCTCGCCCAGCGGCACGCCGGAAATGCGGCGCACCAGCACGTAGAACAGCGGAATAAAGAAGATCGCCAGTACCGTGGCGGTGAGCATGCCGCCGAACACCCCGGTGCCGATCGCGTTGCGCGCGCCGGAGCCGGCGCCGGTGCTCAGCATCAGCGGGGTCACGCCGAGCATGAACGCCAGCGAGGTCATCAGAATCGGGCGCAATCGCATGCGCACCGCCTCCAGCGTGCCGCGCAGCAACGAATAGCCCTCGTCTTCCAGGTCCTTGGCGAATTCCACGATCAGGATCGCGTTCTTCGCCGATAGCCCGACGGTGGTCAGCAGGCCGACCTTGAAGAACACGTCGTTATCGAGCCCGCGGAAGTTGGCGGCCAGCACCGCGCCGATCACACCCAGCGGCACCACCAGCATCACCGAGAACGGGATCGACCAGCTTTCATAAAGGGCGGCAAGACACAGGAACACCACGATCAGCGACAGGATATACAACGCCGTGGACTGGTTGCCGGCTTCCTGCTCCTGATAGGACAGCCCGGTCCATTCGAAGCCCAGGCCGCTGGGCAACTTGTCGGCCAGCCGGGCCATGGCGTCCATGGCATCACCGGTGCTGTAGCCTTCGGCGGCGTTGCCCTGGATGTTCATCGACGAGACGCCCTGGTAACGCTCCAGCTGTTGGGCGCCGTAATCCCATTTGCCTTCCGCGAAACTCGAGAACGGCACCATCTCGCCGGCGCTGTTGCGCACGTACCAGTCATCGATGTCTTCAGGCAGCATGCGATCCGACGCCTGCGCCTGCAGATACACCCGTTTGACCCGGCCGCGATCGAGGAAGTCGTTCACGTAGCTCGAGCCCCAGGCCACCGACAGGGTACGGTTGATGTCCTCAATGCTGAGCCCCATGGCCTGCGCTTTCTGCTGATCCACTTCGACCCGGTACTGCGGTGCGTCGGGCAAGCCGTTGAAGCGCACCTGGCTGAGCGCCGGGTCCTGGTTGGCCATGCCCACCAACTTGTTGCTGGCGTCCACCAACGCCTGGTGACCAAGGCCGCTTCGGTCCTGAAGCTGGAAGTTGAAGCCGCTGGCCACGCCCAGCGCCGGAATGGCGGGCGGGTTGAGCGCGTAAATAATGCCTTCGCGCACCGTGGAGAAATAGCCCATGGCACGGCCAATGATCTGCTGCACGCCGTCCTGGCTGAGGTCACGATCTTCCCACGGCTTAAGCCGCACGAACGCGATCCCTGAGTTCTGGCCGCGCCCGGCGAAGCTGAAGCCGGCGACCGCGAACATGGACTGCACCACGCCTTTCTCTTCTTCCAGGTAGTAGTGCTCCATCTTTTTCAGCACTTCGATGGTCTGTTCCTGGGTGGAACCCACCGGCAACTGCACCTGGTTGAGCAGAATGCCCTGATCCTCATCGGGCAGGAACGCCGCCGGCAACCGCATGAACGCAAACACCAGAACGCCGACGATCACCACGTAGATAAAGATATGGCGGCCACGCTGGCCGAGAATTTTTTCCACCCGGCCCTGGTAGCGATCACTGGCTTTGTTGAAAGAGCGGTTGAACCAGCCGAAGAAGCCTTTCTTGTCGCCGCCGTGATCGGCGTCGGACTTTTTCAGCAGGCTGGCGCACAGCGCCGGCGTCAGGATCAGCGCAACCAGCACCGACAGCGCCATGGCGGACACAATGGTGATCGAGAACTGGCGATAGATGGCACCGGTGGAACCGGGGAAGAACGCCATCGGCACGAACACCGCCGAGAGCACCAGGGCGATACCCACCAACGCGCCGGTGATCTGGCCCATGGATTTACGCGTTGCCTCGCGGGGCCCGAGGCCTTCTTCCTCCATCACCCGTTCCACGTTTTCCACCACCACGATGGCGTCGTCCACCAGCAGGCCGATGGCCAGCACCAGGCCGAACATGGTCAGGGTGTTGATCGAATAGCCGCAGGCGAACAGGATGCCAAAGGTCCCCAGCAACACCACCGGCACCGCCAGGGTGGGGATCAAGGTGGCGCGGAAGTTCTGCAGAAACAGATACATCACCAGGAACACCAGGATGATCGCCTCGATCAGGGTGTGCACCACTTCCTCAATGGAAATCTTCACGAACGGCGTGGTGTCGTAGGGGTATTGCACCACTTCCAGATTGTCGGGGAAGAATTTTTCCAGCTCGGAGATGCGCGCGCGCACCGCGTCGGCGGTGTCCAGCGCGTTGGCGCCGGCTGCCAGGTTGATGCCCAGGCCGCCGGCGGGTCTGCCGTTAAAGCGCCCCTCGATGGCGTAGTTTTCCGCGCCCAGCTCCACCTTGGCGACGTCGCGAACCCGCACCTTGGAGCCGTCCTCATTGACGCGCAGCAGAATATTGCCGAACTCTTCCGGAGTCTCCAGCAACGTCTGCACCACGATCGAGGCGCTCAACTGCTGGCCGGCCACCGCCGGGGTGCCGCCCAGCTGGCCGCCGGTAATCTGATTGTTCTGCACCTGAATCGCTTGCGACACATCCAGCGGTGTCAGCCCGAATTCGGTGAGCTTGTGGGAATCCAGCCATATGCGCATGGCATAGGGGGCACCAAACAATTGTACCTGGCCCACGCCCTGCACCCGGCTGATCGGGTCCTGGACGTTGGCGGCCACGTAATCGGCGAGATCCGCCCGCGACATGGTGCCGTCCTTGGAGGTGAACGCCAGCACCATCAGGAAGGTGTCCGACGATTTGGACACCTCCACGCCCTGTTGTTGCACCACCGAGGGCAGGCGCGGGGTGGCCAGTTGCAGCTTGTTCTGCACCTGTACCTGGGCAATATCCGGATCGGTACCGGCTGCGAAGGTCAAGATGATCTGCGCGGTGCCGGAGGAGTCGCTCTTTGAATTGATATAGAGCAGGTTGTCGATGCCGTTCATTTGTTGCTCGATCACCTGGGTGACCGAGTCTTCCACCGCTTTCGCGGAGGCGCCCGGGTAGGTGGCCTGGATGGTCACCTCCGGCGGCGCCACGGTGGGGTATTGCTCTACCGGCAGACTCTGGATAGCCAGCGCGCCCGCCATCATCATGACGATGGCGATCACCCAGGCGAAGATCGGTCGATCAATAAAAAAATTGGCCATGATGCTCCCCGTTACGCCGCGCCGTTACCGGCACCGGACTGCGCGCCCTGTTGAGATTGGCCGTTACCGTTTTGTTGCGCTTCCTCGGGGGCCACATCTTCGCCTTCGGCGTCCTTGGGCTCGCCCTTGGGCGCGGTAACTTTCTCTTCGTCCATTTGCACCGGTTTCACCTGCGCGCCGGGGGCGAGTTTCTGTAAACCGTCCACGATCAGCTTGTCGCCGGCGTTCAAACCGTCGCTGACCAGCCATTGATTGCCCACCGTCCGCTCGGTGGTGACCTGCCGCTTCTCGACCTTGTTGTCCGCGCCGATCACCAGCGCCGACGCGTCACCACTGGGCTCGCGGGTGATGCCTTTCTGCGGCACCAGAATGGCGTTCTGGCGTTCGCCCTGCGGCAGGCGGGCGCGCACGAACTGGCCGGGCAGCAGATCGCCATCCGGGTTCGGGAACAACGCCCGTAAGGTCACCGAGCCGGTGGTTTCGTCCACTGAATACTCGGAAAACTGCAGGCTGCCGGGCTGTTTGTACTCGGTGCCGTCTTCCATCACCAGGGTCACCCGGGCTTTGTCGTCGCCGAGTTTTTGCAGCTTGCCGGCTTCCATCGCCGAGCGCAGTTCGCGCAAGGTACTGAACGATTGGGTCAGATCCACGTAGATGGGGTCCAGCTCGCGAATCGTGGACAGCGCCACCGACTGATTGGCGGTGACCAGCGCCCCGGCGGTGACCGCGGAACGGCCAATGCGGCCATTGATCGGCGCCTTGATGGTGGTGTAGCCGAGGTTGATGCGGGCGGTGTCCACGGCGGCCTGGGCGGCTTGCACCTGGGCGCGGCTTTCGCCGTAGGCGGCTTGCGCTTCGTCCACTTCCTGCTGGCTGACCGCGTTGCTCTTGATCAGTTTGCCGAAGCGTTCAGCGCGCAATTTCACCGACTTGAGCGTTGCCTGGGCCGAGGCCAGGTTGGCCTTGGCGCTTTCCAGATCGGACTTATAAAGGCTGTCGTCGATTTTGTAGAGCGCCTCGCCGGCTTTCACTTCCTCGCCTTCCTTGAACAAGCGCTCCTCGATAATGCCGTTGACCTGCGGCCGGACCTCGGCGATCTGGTGGGCGGTGGTGCGCCCGGGCAATTCGGTGACCAGAGTGAAGGGCTCCGCCTTGACGGTGATAAAGCCGGCTTCGGGGGCACCGCCAGCGCCCGCCTGGGGTTGCTCTTTGCCGCAGGCCGCCAGGGCCGTCATCATCAGTATCATCAGTGGGAAACGAACCGAACCTGTGCGCATGGAGACCTCGGTCTTCTTTAGTATCAATGGGTTAATAACGTCTGGCGGACCCTGAAAAGGGCGGGGCCGGTACCCTCGGCGGCCAGCGAACGAGAATAAATCAGTATACATACATTCAGAAACGTATGTATAGTAAAACAACCATTGCCGTTACCGTATTTCTACCGTTTTTCCACAGGAGCCGCCTATGGTGCGAAGAACCAAGGCCGAGGCGCAAGAAACCCGCGAACGGATTATCGACGCCGCCGAGCGCGTTTTTCATGACAAGGGCGTATCGCGCACCTCGCTGAATGACATCGCCAAAGAGGCCGGCGTAACCCGTGGTGCCATCTATTGGCACTTCAAGAACAAGCACGATGTCTTCGCTGCCATGTTCGAGCGCCAGCGGCTGCCCATGGAATCGATGGCCAATCGGGCCGAAGACCCTAATGAAACCGACCCGCTGGGAAAGTTTCGTGAAGCCATGATCTATGTGCTGTGCCAGACGGTGCTCGATCCGGGGCGCCGCCGTGTGTTCGAAATCATGTTCCACAAGTGCGAATTCACCGCCGAAACCGACCCGCTGATGGAGCGTCAGAGAGAGGCCTTCCTGGACGGCTCCGAGCGCACCCGGCGCACCTTCCGCAATGCCATTGCCCGGGGGCAGTTGCCGGCGTCCCTGGACATCGAGCGCGCCGTGGTGCAGTTGCATGTGCAAATGACCGGCCTGCTGTATGTCTGGCTGTTGCTGCCCGAGGCCTTTGATTTACAGGCGGAGGCGGCGAATTTCGTCGATTGTTACATCAACTCGCTGACTCATTGTCCCTCGATCGCCGGCCCCTGACGGCACTTCGCGTGGGTTCGGCGCAATTGCGGAATCGGATTCCAGATAATTGACGCGACCCGCCGGTCATGGCACATTCCTTGACCCCTCGCACGGCGTAATGTTCCGCCCGTGCGCGTCGTATGCGCATTGCCGACAACGGCAACGCCGACCTTACTACGATGCAGCGTTTCTGGAAAACGATAGCCAGCGACAAGCCACAAGCCACAAGCTGATTGGTCTCGGCCTGAAGCTTGTCGCTCTCCGAAGGAGAAAAAAAATGAGCAGACTTTTCGACCTGACCGGTAAAGTGGCATTGATCACCGGGTCCACCAAGGGTATTGGCAAGGCGATCGCCGAGGAAATGGCCCGCGCCGGCGCCAAGGTAGTGATTTCCAGCCGTAAACCGGAGCCGTGTCACCAGGTGTGCGAGGCGATCAAGGCGGAAGGCCATGAAGCCATCGCCGTGCCCTGCAACGTGGGCAACAAAGACGATTTGATGAACCTGGTCGACGAGACGCTGGCCGCGTTCGGCCGCATCGACATTCTGGTGTGCAACGCCGCCACCAACCCGGTCTATGGCCCCACCGCCGAGCTCACCGACGAGGCCTGGGACAAAATCATGGACACCAACGCCAAGGGCACCTTCTGGCTGTGCAACCGGGTTCTGCCCGAGATGGACAAAGTCGGTGGTGGTAACGTGATCATTATTTCCAGCATCGCCGGTCTGCGTGGCAATACGGTGATTGGCGCCTACGGTGTGTCCAAGGCCGCCGAGGCGGCGCTCGCCCGCAACCTGGCGGTGGAGTGGGGCCCGCGCAACATTCGCGTCAACAGCATCGCCCCCGGCCTGGTGCGCACCGATTTCGCCAAGGCACTGACCGACGATCCGGTCCGCCGGCAGCGCGCCGAAGAGCGCACCCCGGTGCGCCGCATCGGTGAGCCGGTGGACATCGCCGGCGTGGCCCTGTTCCTGGCCAGCGCCGCCAGTGGCTATGTCACCGGCCAGACCATCGTCGCCGACGGTGGCGAGACGATTTGCTAAACAAAGTTGAAAGAAGAAAGTGAAAAGTTGAAAGGGGCAAAGACCAGTCTGTCCTTCAACTTTTAACTTTCCACTTTAAACTTGTGTTCGAGGTTCTTATGGAAGGTCAGCCGGAGCTGGTGCCCGTTCTGAAGGCGCACCGCATTGATGAGGGGCGTTTGGCGGACTGTCTGGGGCGGGAAGATCTGCTCGATGGCCCGCTCAAGGTGCGGCAATTCCAGGGTGGCCAGTCCAATCCCACCTATTTGCTGGAGAGCGGCGAGCGCCGTTACGTGCTGCGCAAGAAGCCGCCGGGCAAGGTGCTGCCTTCCGCCCATCAGGTGGACCGCGAATTCCGGGTCATGAAGGCGCTCGGCGAGCACAGCGACGTGCCGGTGCCGCGAATGCGCTTGTTCAGCGACGACGAGGACGTGGTCGGCACCAGCTTTTACGTAATGGATTTCGTGCCCGGCCGGGTCTACAGCCACCCGCAGTTGGAGGCGTTGCCCAAAGAGCAGCGCGCCGATCTCTACCATTCCAGTGTCGACACCCTGGCGAAGCTCCACCGGGTGGATTATCAGGCCGCCGGCCTCGGTGATTTTGGCCGCCCGCAGGGCTACGTGGCGCGTCAGGTGAAGCGCTGGAGCGCCCAGTACCAGGCCTCGCAAACCGACCAGCTGCCAGCCATGGACAATCTGATCGACTGGCTGCAAGAGCACATTCCCGCCGAGGATTCCGCCGCCATCGCCCACGGCGACTACCGGCTGGGCAATTTGTTGGTGGCACGGGATTCCGCCCGAGTAGTGGCGGTGCTGGATTGGGAGCTGGCCACCATCGGCCACCCGCTCGCCGACCTGGCCTACTATTGCCTGCCGTTTCATTTGCCCCACGGCATTCAGGGCGTGCGCGGGCTCGACGGCCTGGACCTGTCGGCGCGCGGCATCCCGGACGAGCGCAGCCTGCTGGAACGTTATTGCCTCGGCAGTGGCCGGGACGGCATCAGCGATTGGCCGGTCTACCTGGCCTTCGCCCTGTTCCGCACCGCCGCCATTCTGCAAGGCGTATACGCCCGCGCCTTGCAGGGCAACGCCAGCAACCGCGACGCCCTGGAAGTGGGCAAACGCGCCGGCCTGATGGCCGAACGGGGCTGGCAGATCGCCAGGGCCTATAAATAGAGCCAGTTGAAAGTTGAAGGTTGAAAGTTGAAACGCGAGCCCAGTGGGCAGCCCCATTGATCGCGGTGTCCACGCACAAACGCCGCACCGAAGCCGCCCTTTCAACTTTTAACTTGTAACGTTCAACTCATAACATCCATGACGCTAGAAACGAATCGAGAGAATCATCATGTCCAAACCCTTCCGCAAAATCCTGCTGACCAACGATGACGGCATTGCCGCGCCGGGGCTGTTGATCGCTGAACAAATCGCCGCGGAGCTGGCCGACGAAGTCTGGGTGGTGGCGCCGGAGCACGATCAGAGCGGGGTCGGGCAGGGCATTTCCCTGCACACGCCGCTGCGCGCCTATCACCATGGCGAGCGTCGCTTCGCGGTGTCTGGCACACCAGCGGATTGCGTGATGTTCGCGATGGCCGAATGGTTCTCCGAATCGGCGCCGGATCTGGTGCTCTCCGGCGTCAACTGCGGCGCCAACCTGAGCGATTCGGTGATGTATTCCGGCACCGTGGGCGCGGTGCTGGCGGCCGCCCACCTGGGGCTGCCCGGCATCGCCCTGAGCCAGGCCTTCCGCGATCGCGACCAAGTGGACTTCACCCCCACCCGTCATTATTCCGCGGGTCTGATTCGCGATTTGTGGGAGCAGGGCGCCGATCGCACCGGCTACAGCCGAGCCTGCTGGAACATCAATTATCCGGAACTGCCCATCGAGCAGATCCACGGCGGCCGCATCACCCGGCAGATTGGCGGCGGTATTGTCGGCCCGCGCCTGGTGGCCGGCACGGACGGCCGTGGTCTGCCCTACCGCTGGTTGTCGTTCGAGCGCGACCCGAGCGCCATCACCGACCCGCAATCCGACGTGGTGGCCCTGCGCGACGGCTATGTCTCGGTCATGCCGCTGCATCCGTCCCGATGCGACGACAACCTCGCCGACAGCGGCTTCCAGGCGGGTGAGCTGCGGTTGTAGGGAGGAGGTGATCGGTTTCAGTGTTCAGAATAAGACCAAACCCTGCTACAACGCCGCTGTGGGAGCGGTCCTTGACCGCGAACCGAGCCTGTAAGGCGAGGCGGGCTTAATAGCGCCATTCGCGGTCAGGGCCGCTCTCACATGAAAATCAAAGCAGGGCGCTGGCTGGGCCTGCTCTTTGCCAGTGTCGCAACGCGGGCACGGTCTCTCGTACACCGCGCCCCTTCCGCGCTGTATCCTGCACCTGAATCCTGAATCGGCTTTACCCAACTTCCCGCTCCGGCGAGCGCGGCTGTTTTATACAATGCAAAGCCGCCCGGATGGGGTAGTGTCAGGGCATCGTCTCCGCGATTTCACCGCCGATCCCGGCTGCGCGCCGGGATCCGTCGGAAATGAAACCATATTCCGAAATAGTATTGACGCTCTCCGGGTGCCGTGTCAGATTGACCGCCGAACCTGCGGCCCCGCAGCGTCGCCTCACTGACGGTCGCTTTGGTTCCCTGGATAAACCCCTGGAGACAGGCCGGAGCGGGGCTTCGGCGTGGCCTCCTTCTTTGTGTTTGTGTTTTCACCAGCGCCCACTCGCGGTGGCGGTCTGCGCCACGGGGCGCAATAAAGCGGCTCTGGTCGCCTCCGACGCTAACCGACGCGACTAACCAGGGCACGCCCTAACGCTAATAAGGGAGAGTAAAGGCATGTTTGATCGGCATTTTGCCGTCTGGCCGGAGGGGTTGCCCCATCAGCTGACGCTTCCGGAAACCAGCCTCTATAGCAACCTGGATATTTCCGCGCTGCGCTATCCGGATCAGAACGCGATCATTTACTACGATCAGCCGATTACCTACGGCGAATTGAAGCGCCAGGTCGATGCTCTGGCCGGTGAGCTGCAGCACCTCGGCGTGGAGCGGGGTGACCGCGTTTTGCTGTTTATGCAGAACGCGCCCCAGTTCATCATTGGCTATTACGCGATTCTGCGCGCCAACGCGATTGTTGTGCCTATCAATCCGATGAACCGCACAGCGGAATTGGAGCACTATCTGGAAGATACCCAGGCCGGCGTTTGCCTGTGCAGCCAGGAAGTGTTCTCCCAGATCGAAACGCTGATCGGCCATGAGCGCTTGGAACATGTGATCGTGGCCGCTTACAGCGACTACATCGCCAGCGACACCGACCTGACTCTGCCCGCGGAAGTGCAGGCCCCGGCCGAGCCGGTGTCCGGCAAGGGCGTGATCGCCTGGAACGACGCCCTCAATGCCGGCCACGCGCCGGGCGAGCTGCTGGTGGGCCCGGATGACCTGGCGGTGTTTCCCTACAGCTCCGGCACCACCGGCGCGCCCAAGGGCTGCATGCATACCCATCGTTCGGTGATGGCCACCTGCGTGCACGGCGCCGAATGGCGCAGCGGCGGCGGCCGTGAAGGGGTGACCCTGTCGACTCTGCCTTACTTCCACGTTACCGGCATGCAGGGCGCCATGAACGGCCCGATCTACATGGGCTCCTGCATTGTGCTGATGACCCGCTGGGACCGCCGCACCGCCGCCAAGCTGATCGGCCGCTACCGGGTCACCAGCTGGACCAACATCGTCACCATGGCGATTGACCTGCTCTCCGACCCGGATGTGGAATCGTTTGATCTCTCCAGCCTGAAGAACATCGGCGGTGGTGGCGCGGCCATGCCGGAAGCGGTGTCCGACAAGCTGTTCAAGCTGACCGGGCTGCGTTACATCGAGGGTTATGGCCTGTCCGAAACCATCGCCGCCACCCACATCAATCCGTCCGACAAACCCAAGAAACAGTGTCTGGGCATCCCCGTGTTCGATGTCGATTCCCGTATTGTCGACGTGGACAGCGGTAAAGAGATGGGCGTGGGCGAAGTCGGGGAGATCGTTTCCCATGGGCCGCAGATCTTCCAGGGCTACTGGAACCGGCCGATGGAAACCAAGAAAGCCTTTATCGAGATCGACGGCAAAAGCTTCTTCCGCACCGGCGACATGGGCTACTACGACGAAGAGGGCTATTTCTTCATCGTCGATCGCGTCAAGCGCATGATCAACGCCTCCGGATTCAAGGTTTGGCCCGCCGAGGTCGAAAGCCTTATGTACCGGCATCCGGCGATCCAGGAAAGCTGTGTGATCTCCTCGCCCCACGAGCGCCGTGGCGAGACCGTGAAAGCCTGTGTGGTGCTGACCAGCAGCGAGAAAGGGAAGGTCTCCGAGCAGGACATCATCGACTGGTGCAAAGAGCAGATGGCCGCCTATAAAGTCCCGCAGATCGTCGAGTTTCGCGATGAGCTGCCCCGTTCGCCCACCGGCAAGGTGATGTGGCGGGCGATGCAGGAGCAGGAGTGGGCCGAGCAAGAGAAGCAGGCCTGAAGGTGGCCGTGGAGGCAAGGGTGGGCGCTGATCGGGTGCATCGTTATTCGGCGTCCGCCCCGGTCTCCGAGGTCCGACTCGTTTGCCATTCTTATGGGGCGTTTCCGGTCATTTGAGGCCAGATAAAGTCCAAAAAATGGAATGTTATTTCGCATATTGACGCTAATGGTCGCCACTGTTAGCGTCTCCCACTCTGAAACGTTCTGTATAGACGTTCGGGAGAGCACTGGGCGCCCCGCTTTGGGCGCCTTTTTATAACAACGCAGAAAGAAAACGGACCTCACGGCGGCCGGCTGCCGTGGATGGGACCCTGGTCCGTTTTTCATGGGTCGTTCATCGCTGTTCGGTGGGCTGGCTCATAACAACTACAGGAGGCTCAGCCTTGGACCTGTTTTTCCAGCAAGTGCTCAATGGCCTCACCCTGGGCAGTATCTATGGGCTCGTGGCCCTGGGTCTGACCTTGGTGTATGGCATTTTGCACGTTCCCAACTTTGCCCATGGCGCGCTCTATATGGTGGGGGCTTACATATCCTATTTCGTGATGGTGGATATGGGGCTCAACTATTGGGTTGCCATGATCGCCGCCGCCGGTGTGGTGGCGTTGATTTCCGTTCTTTGCGAACGCCTTATTTTTCACCCGTTGCGGCACGCACCGCCGATCCACGACAAGATCGCCGCCATCGGCGTGATGTTGTTTCTGGAGGCGGTGGTGCAGATGCACTGGGGCGCGGATTTCCGCCGCATGCCCACGCCTTACACCTCGATCCTGCACTTCGGTGACATCACGCTGCCCGCCCAGCGTCTGCTGATCATCGTCGCCGCGTTCAGCCTGATGGGGCTGCTGCACCTGTATCTGAAGAAAACCATGACCGGCTCGACCATCGTCGCCATGGCTCAGAACCGCGAAGGGGCGTTCCTGGTCGGCATTAACGCCAACCGGGTGGCGATGATGACGTTCGCCATTGCCGGTGGCCTGGCTGCCGTGGCCGCCAGCCTGTTCGCGCCGATCAACCTGGTGTACCCGGCGATGGGGCACCTGCTGCTGACCAAGGCGTTCGTGATCATTATTCTCGGCGGCATGGGCAGCATCCCTGGCGCCATCATTGGTGCGCTGATCATCGGGTTCGCGGAAGCGCTTGGCGGTTTCTACATTTCCGGCACCTATAAGGACCTGATCGCCTTCGCTTTGTTGGTGTTTATCCTCTCGGTTAAACCCACCGGCCTGTTCACCAAGGGGGTGCGCTGATGAATCGCCTGGTTGAGTTTCTCGTCAGCCCCGCCATGAAGATCCTGCTGATCGCGCTGGCGCTGGTGTTTCCGTTCGTCGCTGGCGACGAGTACCAGATCTATGTCATGGCTTTGGCGTTTATCTGGGCCATCGCCGCCTACGGCTTCAACATCATCACCGGCTATTGCGGCCAGTTGAACCTGGCCCACGGTGGCTTCTTCGCCATTGGCGCCTATGTGGTGGCGATCCTGACCGTCGATCACGGCTGGGCATTTTGGCCCGCTTTCGTGGCCTCGATGGTGGCCGGCGCGGTGTTTGGCTTCCTGGTGGGCGTGGTGTCGCTGCGTCTCAAGGAACACTATTTCGCCATCTTTACCCTGTGTGTGGGTTACATCATTTACCTGCTGCTGGATAAATGGGAAGAAGTCACCCACGGTTCCCTGGGCATCATTAACATCACGCCGCCGGAAGGCTTCGGGCTGATCGATTTCACCGAAACCATTCCCTTCTATTACCTGGTGCTGTTCTTCCTGGTACTGGCGATCTGGCTGTGCAGCCGCATCTCCAACTCGCTGGTGGGCCGCACTTTCCGCGCCATCCGCACCAGCGACGATCTGGCGCAATCGTTGGGCATCAACCTGATGCGCAACAAGGTGCTGGCGTTCGTGCTTTCCACCGTCTACGCCGCCGGCGCCGGTGGCCTGTACGCCGGCGTGGTGCGTTTTATCGGCCCCGCCGAGGCGGAAATCCAGCACACTTTCGATCTGATCACCTACATGCTGGTGGGCGGTATCGGCACCCTGATGGGGCCGCTGCTGGGCACCCTGATCATCATGTGGCTGACCCAGTTCCTGCAGTCGCTGGAAGAGTACCGCATGATCGTGTTCGGTCCACTGCTGGTGCTGCTGGTGATTTTCTTCCCGATGGGCATTATCGGCTCGTTCCTGTCCTGGCGCGGTCGTCGCGCGGCGCGCCGTTCGCCGGCGCACAAAACCCTGTCCCGGGTCACCGAGGACGACCAGGACGACAAGAACCGGGAGGCCGGCAACAATGCTTAAGATCAATAATCTGACCAAACGGTTTGGCGGTCTGGCGGCGGTCAACAATGTCAGCGTGGAATTCCCCGCTAACCAGATCAACGCCATCATCGGCCCCAACGGCGCCGGCAAGACCACCTTCTTCAACCTGGTCGCCGGTGCCATGCCGCCCACCGAGGGCAGCATCGAGTTCAACGGTGTCGACATCACCGGCCTGGCCCCGGACCGTATTGCCCGCCTGGGCGTGGCGCGGACCTTCCAGACCACCATGTTGTTCGACAAATCCACGGTGCTGGACAACCTGATCGTTGGCCACCGCCTGCGCACCCAATCGCGCCTGTGGGACGTCATCATCAACTCCAAGCGCCTGCGCGTGGAAGAAGAGAAATGCCGCGCCAAGGCCCGGGAAACCCTGGATTTCGTCGGCCTGAGCCACATCGCTGATCGCTACATCGCCGACATCAGCCAGGAAGAGCGCAAGCGGGTCGCCTTTGCCCTGGCCATGGCCACCGACCCGGAACTGGTGCTGCTGGACGAGCCCGCCGGCGGTATCAACCCGGAAGAGACCGTGAATCTGGCGGCGCTGATCCGCAAGATGGTGGATCACGGCATCACCGTTTGTCTGATCGAGCACAAGATGGACATGATCATGAGTCTGGCGGACAAGATCCTGGTGCTGGACCACGGCGAGAAAATCGCCGAAGGCACCCCCGATCAGATCAAGAACGATCCGGTGGTTATCGAAGCCTACCTGGGGAGCGATCAAGATGTTGAAGCTTGAAAACGTCGACGCCAAATACGACAGCTTCAAGGCGCTGGACAGCGTGTCCATGCAGGTGGCACCGGGCGAACTGGTGGTGCTGCTGGGCGCCAATGGCGCCGGTAAGACCACCCTGTTCAACACCATCAGCGGGTTGCTTAAGCCCTCCGCCGGCAAGGTGTCCTTGAACGGGCTGGACGTGACCGGCAAGAAACCGTCGTCGCTGGTGGAAGCCGGGGTGGTGCAGTGCCCGGAGGGCCGCAAGCTGTTTCCCGAAATGTCGGTGATGAAGAACCTGATGTTGGGCGGTTATGTGCACCGCCGCGACAAAGCCGGCATGAAAAAGACCCTTGGCCACGTCATGGAGATGTTTCCGATTCTCCAAGAGAAGAAGGACGAGGCCGCCGGTTCCCTCAGTGGTGGCCAGCAACAGATGGTGGCCATCGGCCGTGCCCTGATGGGCCGGCCCAAGCTGCTGATGCTGGATGAACCGTCGCTGGGCCTGGCGCCGTTGGTGGTCAAGCAGGTGTTCGAGGCGGTTCAGGCAATCAATAAGGAAGGCACCACGGTGCTGCTCGCCGAGCAGAACGCCTTCGCTGCCCTGAAAATCGCCACCCGCGCCTACGTGATCGAAAACGGTCGCCTGGTGATGGAAGGCGACCGTGACGCCATGCTCGGCAACGAAGCGGTGCGCAAGGCCTACATCGGCGCTTGACCCGAAAAGAGAAAAAAATGAGGAAACGGACCAACGATATGTTCAAGATGTTTCCTTATCCGTCGATAGTTGATTTATTACAACTGGTTCGAACAACAACAAGTGGGAGAGTATCCATGACCCTGATGAAAACGTTCCGACGTCTGGCCGCGGCCAGCGCCATTGCCCTGACGATCAGCGGTGCCGCGCAGGCCGCCGAAGAAGTCACCATCGGTTTCACCGGCCCGCTCAGCGGCGGCGCCGCGCTGTACGGTGAAAACACCCTTGAAGGCCTGAAAATGGCCGCCAAGGACATCAACGACGCTGGCGGCTTCAAAGTCGACGGCGAGACCTACACCATTAACCTGGTGAGCCTGGACGACAAATACTCGCCCAGCCAGGCGGCCGTGAACGGCAAGCGTCTGGTGCAGCAGTACAAGTCACCGGTGATCTTTACCCCGCACTCCGGCGGCACCTTCGCGCTGCAGGCGTTCAACGAGCGTGACGGCTTTATCGTCATGTCCTACACCTCGGTGCCGGCGGTAACCGCCAAGGGCAACAAGCTCACCGTTAAGATCCCGCCCAACTTCACCGACTACATCGAGCCGTTCTCCAAGATCACCATGGAGCGTTTCGGCAAGAAACTGGCGGTGGCCAACGCCACCCACGACTACGCCAAATATTGGACCAAGGAATTCGTTCCGGCCTGGGAAAAGCTCGGTGGTGAAGTGGTTTCCAACAACGCGATGGACTACAACAAGTCCGCCGACTTCTACACCGGCGTGAGCAAGGCGCTGTCCGCCAACCCGGACGTCATGTTCATTGGTGGCGCCTCCGAGCCCACCGGTCTGGTGGCCCGTCAGGCTCGCGAACTGGGCTTCAAGGGTGGTTTCATCCTGATGGACCAGGCCAAAATCGACGAAGTCGCCAAGGTTTCCGGCGGTATTGAATCCCTGGAAGGCTCCGTGGGCGTGGTTCCGCTGGCCGATTACGACACCAAAGGCGCGACTCAGTTTGTAGAGAAGTACAAGAAGGACCACAAAAACGTGGCCACTTCCGAAACCGCCTACAACTACTTCGCGCTGCACCTGATCGCCCAGGCCATGCAGGAAGCCGGCAGCGTTGATGACGCCGCCAAGATCCGCGCCGCCATCCCCGCCGCGCTCAACAAGCTGCCCGGCGAGTTCAACCCCTACGACGTGCACGAGATCTCCGCTCAGGGCGACCTGAACGCCGATCCGCAAATCGCCGAGGTCAAAGACGGCAAAGTGGTTCTGCACCGCATGTCCGAACTGAAGAAGTAACCGTCAGTCGGATAGGAAAAGGGTACCTTCGGGTGCCCTTTTTTTTGGGGCTTGATGGGGGAGCAGGGAGCAGGAAACGGGATGAAGGGAACAGGGCTCGCGCCGGGGTTTGATTGACCGCGAATGGGCGCTGCCAGGTCCGCCTCGCCTTCGGCTCGGTTCGCGGTCGGGGA
>TARA_R110001606_G_scaffold63637_3_pt1 | contig 46051 bp, 63 predicted proteins | sample TARA_R110001606 | Tara Oceans TARA_R110001606 (sample SAMEA4398315) | marine metagenome | biome: Polar Biome; feature: [SRF] surface water layer (ENVO:00010504); material: water (ENVO:00002006), including particulate matter (ENVO:01000060) such as... | depth 5 m
TTCAACATATCCTTTTTTACCTACATCATAACTTTGATAATCAAACATCTTATCAATAGTATTTGGATTTTTGATATCCAATTTCACATTCTTTCCTGTCATCTTGAGTGACACTGGTATCAATTTACCTTCATTGAACCTATTCAATATCCATTTATTAAGCTCAACTATACCTCTAAACTTTGTAAAATCTGTGTTCTGTAGTGCTGGGTTTACTAACCAAATATCTGCAGGATTCCATTTATCAAGACCCATTTTGTATCCAGCTTCTCTAATCAACATGTTAGCAGCTTTACTAATGTTGGTAACAAACTTACTATTGGATCTCTGATGCACAATGAAGTCACCTTTAATCTTACCCAATGAGTATGCAAAATCGCCAACTCTCATTGATGAGTCTGTCCACATCTTATTAGCTTTCATAAACAAATCATCAATCTTATACTTACTCATAACTTTTGGATCACCATACCTTCTGAGATCCTCTATTGAATAATTTGTACTTGGATTGTTAAACTTAGTTGCTATGTATATGCCTTGTAGTGTTTCTTGCTCATCAGTATTAAGAGACTTATCTTTATATGGTTTGACAGCAAGCTCTAGTCCTGCATATTCACCTTCCATCCATACAGCTGTTCCTTTACTTGATACACCACTAGGTCTTTTATACAATGCATCAGTCTGTTCTATAATCGTATCTAATGTTGATTTAATTACACTTCCAGAGCCTTCAGTGTATACGAATACTCTGTTGCCTTGAATTACAGGTTCTCGGCTTGGACCAGCAACAAATTTTGCAAATCCTAAGTCCTTTTGTAAATCTGTCAGCTTACCAGTTAGTTTGGATTTCTGAGCCTCTAAAGCCATATTCGATGTTTCCTACAATGTGAATTCTGTCAGTTTTACTTCCATTGAAAAAAGAATGCTTCTTCGTAGTATTTACCATATACACATATCCTGGCTCAAGTCTTTCAATGCCTTTTTCAAAAGCAAAGTAGTTTCCAGGATCGCTGTATATTGGTATGTGTAATCTGTAGTCATTATCATTGTGCCATTGGTAACAAGTACCACTCTTTCTAGTTAAGAATCTTGATCTGTAGCATTGGTACTGAGTAAGTACGCCTTTGATTAGTGTATTATGATATTCTTCATTATACAGTATATAATCCTTTTGGAAAACGTGTCCTCTAGTAAAATATTCCTTATGCCAGCCACATCCACCAAGATGCTTATCCTCATCTTCTATATCTCTGTAGTTTATAGATGTTTGTCCATTCTCCCATGGTACAATATCTTTGATCTTTTCATACTCCTCTCTTATCCTATCAATGTCAACGCGTTGTACAATTCTCACTACTTCCATTCTGTTTTATCCTCAAAGGCATTGATGCAAAATTGTAATATCTCTCTGTCTCTAGGTCTTAGAGCTATATTCATTCTATTCAACCATGATAGGTGATCTAGTATCGTATCTCTTTTGTTTACGTCAAGATGTTCTTGTCTACTGAATGCGTTTTCAAGAACGCACATTTTGTCAAAGATGACATCTTGAAGTGTTACGGTCATATCAGTTCCAAATTATACGCATGAGTGTCTACCTCCTGTGTAGCCAACCTTATTGCATTATTCTTACTATATTTGGAATTACCAGTCACTCTATATGTCTCCAAGAAGTATTGAACATATGCTTCTGAAACTTTATGCTTTTTTGTATAAGCTAATCCATCTAAAAAATCTTGAGATTCAGGATATAAATCCATTTTTTTTGTCACTCCTTAGCATCATCTTAACTAAATATCTTTATAATATCAACCTCTAACCGATGAGAATTATTTATGCGTTCTCCAAAGTCCCCAGAAAATTCAGTTAATAAAAAAGGCCCATTGTGTTAAAAAACCAATGGGCCTTTGCAGTTATCAACAATGGATTGGCTGAACCCCACAGGTCCGTTAGGACATCCCAATCATTTCCTTCTATGTAGCCTGACTACACGCTTGCCTCTAGTTACGCCGCCCCCACGTCGAAACTAACAAATGTTGATATACCTATTTAGCTAGCTCCGCTGGCAATGTCACCACGTTTTTAACAAAAAAACGTGGTGTTTCTCCTGCAAATCCCCCTCCAGACTCCAAAAACCTGGCTATTTGATTAGCGTCATCTCTTAGCTCATACCTATTAATAACTTGGTTCGTTTTCAATTCAATAACAGAATACTCATTGTTTTGTTTTCTAACCGAGTAATTATGCTTCATTAGATAAACTCCTTAAACTTATCCATAATTGCTTCTCCAGTAGGTGTGTGATCAAATATAGCTTCATCAAGTATATCATCCTGAGCACTTTGCTCAGTATCGTATAGAGTCATCTTAGCTCTATCAACTCCTAGAACAAATCGTTTATCCGTACTAGGATCACTGTATCTGTTCTTTAACTGTTTAACAAGTATCTGGTTTAAGTTCTCTAATTCTTCTGTGCTAATAATCGCAAACATAAAGTCAGCAGTCGCCGGCAAACCAAAGCTCTCCGAGGTGTCTTCAAGCCCCAAGTCACTAGACGTGTAGCCCGATCTTGTGGTCTGTGTCGCTGAGACGATTGGCACGTCGTATTCCACAGCGAGACCTCGTAACTCTTCTGCAATTGCTTTAATGTACGTGTACGAATTGACTCCTGCTCCATATTTTATCCTCGCAGACATGCATATATTAAGATAATCAATATAGATGATATCAGGGATAAAGTTCTTCTTTACCTTGAGTTCCTGCAGCAAGTATCTAAAGTGATTAGATCCAGCTCCTGTAGTAGGATACTCCTTGATAACAATCTTACCTTTGTAATTATTCTCAATACGCTTTATCTTTTTATCATATTCCTCTTTCTCGTATCCTCTTACCTCATCGATTGTAGCAGCCATCATATTGGCATCAATACGTTCAGCAATTCTTTCTTCAGCCATCTCCAATGTGATATACAACACATTCTTCTGATCTCTAAGATTAGCAGCTGCACAGTGACACATAAACATACTCTTACCGACACCAGTACCAGCAAGACATATATTCAGAGTCTTCTTAGACAAACCACCCTTAGTGATCTTATTCATCAACTCAAGATCAAACTTTATCTTTACTTCTTCAGTATGATAGAACTCCCATCTCTGTTCAGCATCATCTATGAAGTCATGACCAATATGTGGATCAAAGCTAACGCTAAGAGCATCTGACAAAATAGTAGGGAGTGCTCCCCTCCCCTTATCAGTCTTACCATCGATGATACTAATTGACTCCATAATGGCATTGTATACTGCTTTATCTTGGCAGAACTTTTCTGTCTCATCTAGTAACCAATCTTCGTCGTTATCGTTTTCTTCAAAGCCTTTTACCAACTCAGTAGCAGCAGTATACTGTTGTTCAGATAAGTTATTTTTGTTACTCAACTCAACAGATATTGCCTCCACAGTAGGAGGTTTATTATACTTATCAAAGTATTCACATATAATATTATAGACAGTTTTATCTGCTAGATCATGAAAGTATTCTTCCTTTAGATAAGGAATTGCCTTTCGTACATAATCTTCATTCTGAATCAGACTGTTCAGTATCGTCCGCTCTATCATCTACTTCTCCGCCATAACTAAACTTATTCTTTACATATCCTTCAATAGCATCCATCACATCTTGTGAGAAATACTTCTCAGGTTCTTTTAAGATAGCTTTAGGGTATACTTTACCCTGTGCGGTCTCAACTCTATTAGCTGAAGTAGTCCAGGCACCAGCTTGTACAGCCAGTTCTGTAAGACCATAGTACTTGTTAAGGCCTTTATCATAATTAAGTAAACATTCAACTTCTTGGTTCTCCTTGCTCAATCTAGATTTAAACATCTTGACCTTAATAATACTACCAATAACTTCTTTACCATCACGTTCTTTCTTCTTAGATAAGAATGCAATAGTACTAGCAGCATATTTTAGTCCACTACCACCACCCATCTCTTTCATTGGAATATAACTTCCAATTACTTCATAGACATGGTTGGTAACTATCATAGGTACTTTAAGCTTAGCTAACTTTAAAGTCAACACTCTAAAAGTACCTCGAATCAATTGAGCTTTAGTCATATCTCTCGTATCATTACCTGCTGCAGTATCAGCAAGTTCTTTCTCAGAAGAGAGAATGCCAAGGGAATCTAGAACCATCATCATAGGTGGTCGTTTACCTACAGCAGTCTTCTCGTACTCATCTAATACTTTAATAGCATGAGTTCTAAACTGCTGGATAGATTGTGGTTCACTAAGTATAATTCTTTGTGTATCAACACCTCTGCTCTCCATCATCTCCTTAGTGACAGCAGCTTCAGTATCATAATAGACAACACCTCCAGTAGGATGGTCTATCAAAAATTGCTTTACAACAGCCAATGCAAAGAAAGTCTTACCAGTAGTAGTCTCTCCAGCAAAAGCAGTTATTTTATTATTAGGTACTCCTCCGTATATGCTACCAGACATTACAGCATTTAAGATATATGATCCTGTATCAACAGTACCAGTATACTCTGCAGAACCCATACCGTCCGCAGCAATACTAGTGTCTTCATCTTTAAGGTCTTCAGCTAGATTACGAAAAAAGTCACTCATTCAATCATCCTTTATAAACTGCAGTCAAACTATCTCCAAATGCCTCAACCTTTTCCATTCGGTTGGGCCAATAGATATAGTCTTTCTCAGGGTTCTTCTGTAAGTTGTTCAGCAGTGGCTGAATCATATTATACAGTGTATCACATTTCTCTTGTAAAGACAACGCTTCTTTTGAAGAAACTGCTGCTTCTTGTTTTACTGATTGGACTGCATCTAACTCATCAGCATCCATTGCTGTGAAGCCAAAATCAAAATCCATTGTTGGTTTTACTGCCATTAGAAAAAATCCTCCAACGTTGCTTGCCCTTTTTCCATCTTCCATTGTATAGCACCACAGACAGTTCTCATTGGTTCAAGAAAAGACTTCTCAAACTGAGTATTGAAGTCAATGTATTGCTCCATGTTAAACTTTTCTGGTAGTCCTGTAGACACCGCAATGACGTTTTCTCTTCCAGGATTTGGTACTTTCAGATAACAGAACTTAATCTTGTCACCATCATAGATAGGATTGTATATATTACCTAGACCGTGTTGTTCAAGTAAATAATTATATACAAGAGCTCCTCGTACGTGTATTGGTGTTCCTTTATTATAAAGGGTTACACTATTTTTATATTTATGTATTCCACGGACTCCTCTAGGAAACGCTATATCCTCAAATGGCAAAGACATAAACTCTTTTCTGAAGTCATCAACAAACTCTATAAGAGCACCTTCATCTTGAGTCATTATTAACTTCATTGCAGCTTTCATCTTATCTCTACAGATCTGAGGTACAGAAGACCTTTGAGTCTCCATGCCTTGAATCTTCATGTATGGTTTCTTGAACCTAACACCTTCCATATCATGAACGTGCAATGCATATCTCTTCTTAGCAGTCCATATACCTTTATCAGCAAGAGCTTCTCGTTTCATGAACATCTTCTGCTCATATGCATTTGTAATCTTAGCAAGACGCTCATAGTTTTTATCAATGAATGGTTCAAAGACTTGCTCAGCAACCTTATCCATCCAATCAATAATATCTCCTTGAGATGGATTCTTATCCTCAAATACTTTCTCTACCATCTTATCAAGAGTCAAATACATAGAGTCAGTATCACAAGCAATCACATAGTCTATATTGTCAGTATCCAACGTCTTGTTTAGATATTCATTAATATGCTTCTGCATATAACGTATAGACAGCTGACCAGATAGAGTAATCGACTCAGCATATCTTACATCAAACCATCTAAAGTAGTTGTTACCCAAAGCACCATAAGCACTGTTAAGCTGAATCTTTTTAGCCATCTGCATATTGTGAGCTTTAGCAATTTCTGCAGAGTAGTCCTTACCAGTGTCTTCTTGCTTTTGTTTAAACTCATTCATTCTGTTCTTAAACACGACCCGGTCATTGTACATCTTATCCATCAATGTAGCCAAGAAGCTTCTCTTATCTCGTGAATACATTGCTCCAGAGCCAGTGCATGCAAGATTATGTTCTTCGAGATAATGTCTATGATCATCTAACTTACCATCAATAATCTCTTGTACAGAGACAGGTAGTTTAGTCTCATGAAATGTGTCAGGACCAATATTATATTGCATAATGAGATGAGGATACAAACTATTCAAGTCAAAGGAAACAATCCACTTATGCATACCAGTCTGTGGATCTTTAACATATGCGCCATCAACTCTTCGTTCTTTATCTCTAACATCTAGTTGAGGAATCACAATCTGCTTTCGCCAGAGATAGTTATGTATAATGATGTCCCACATACGAACAGATGTGTATGCATCAACATAGTTAACTTTACCATCGTATGCGATAGCATATACTAACTCGAGCAAACCAAGTTTACTCTCTAGCTTATCAACAAGCTCAACGTCTTTAATATTATAGTCAATAAACTTTTGATAGTTGTTCTTATACAAACCAAGTAAGCCATCGTACTCACTGTAGTCTAGCTTCTTCTCACCAAGCTCAACAAATGCTATGTTATCTAACCTATAAGATTCTTGCTGAACGTATGTAAACTTACGATACATCACTAAGTAATCAAGAATAGTAACACCAATGATATCAGGTCTTACAGCTTCTGTACCATCAGTTCTACTCACAACAAACCTTCGATCATTTATGATACCAAATGGACTTAGTTGCTGTGCATCGTCAAATGTAAGAACATTAGAAATTCTGTTAACCATATATGGAACGTCAAACATTTCTACGTTCCAACCAGTAACAACATCAGGATCCAAAGCCTTCCAAATGTCTATAAACTTTCTAAGTAGATGAGCTTCAGTCTCACACTTTACATATGTAACATTCTCATTATTATTTTCATACTCACCACAACCAAGCACATATATCTTATCATCATTGATCATCTTCATAGTGACAGCTGTCACAGGTTTAGTTGCATCTTCGATACTAGGAAACCCTTCATCAGCTGCAACCTCAATATCTATGTTAAGAGCTTTGATCTGACTAACATCGTAGTCAACTTGCTCGCCTTCCCATGCATCATTGAGATAAGTGTATAGATCATTAGTTAGACCATACAAGTTGAATCCTGAGACCTTGTTATAGCTCTTATAGAACTCTCTCTTCAAATGAATATTAGGGAAGTCAACTCTCTCAACAGGCTTACCTTTGATGGTCTTCCATCCAGTATTACCTGTTTTAGATTCAACAAACATATATGGTTGATATCGTACGGTCTCAACGAATCGTTCTCCGTTGTCATAACCTACTACGAGTATTTTAGACTTGTAAAGCCAAGCGCCTGTATAGAATTTCATCTTATTAGTATCTCTCTTTTACTGATAAAAGTCAACACTTTTATTTATCAGCCCATAACAAAAAAGGGGGCTTTCGCCCCCTGCTTTACATACACAAATCTTGATACCTTGTTGTGTATTTTCGATGCTTGGCTAGATCGCCATGCTCGGGAAATAACTTACTGAGAAATCTTTTTATCATAGTTTTCGTTCCAATACATTTTCATTCTAGTTCTCGCTTCTGCTTCTCTAGCAACTGCTATAGAGGCACATAACGAAGCAAACCATTTGCCTATCGACATTATACTTCCTATCTATATCTTGTTAATGGATATAAATATTTAGTATGTAAGCAATAGGTTTACCTAGTCTATTTTTGCTTGTCTGCTATATCTGCGAGTCAAATTGTCCACCAGCTATTGTTGGTGTATACAGAGCTCCAAACCTATCATAGATCTGAACTATTGTATCCTTTTCTCCCAATACCTTACCTGTTTTTGTTTCAAGTATACTGGTGTAAATATGTTCCGTACCATCCACTACTTGTTCAGAATGAGAATAGCCTGTGTTATGCTTATCAGTAATTGAACCTATTGGTTGTACGGCATCAATGCTTATATCAGCCAACAGCTTCCATCCTTGCAATTAAACGATCAGCTCGGTTAGTTACTTGATCGTACCATTTAGAATCTTTCATCTGAACAGCGGCTTCTTCCCAATCAGCTTCAGCAACAGCAGCTCGTAACTTTTTAAATTTCATGAGTCTTGGGGCACCCATATTGAACATCATGTTAGCTAGAATCTGCTGTACTTCTTCAGGTAACTCAAAGTATCCTGGAAATACCTTTTCAGCTTCTTTGATAATAACTTTCAAGTCGTCTTCAAATGCTTCAAACACTCTTTGAGGAGTCACAGTTGTTCCAACATCCAACTTGTGTTCTTCATCATTCTTAGTGATTAAGTGTCCGATACCAAACGTAGGAAGACCAAGATGATCCAAATAGACGGCATCAATTCTGCCTTCATCATCTTCCAACGTCTCTCTTAGTTTAACCATATCTACCATGTTTTTTTCCTTATGTTAGGGGCAGAAGTTTATCTGCCCCTATTTATAAAGCTACTCAGTCAGAAGTTCTTTGACTCCACTGGAGCTTTCTTTGAGTCCTAAGTTAATTTTCCTTGGCTTCATAGCTTCTGGAACTTTTCTTTCAAACTTCAAAACAAGGATCCCATTTAAGATATCACCTTCAACGACTTCAACATAGTCTGCCAACGTGAAAGCTCTTTGGAACTTTCTGGTTCCAATCCCTTTATGAACAAAGGTTTCCTTCTCTTCTCCTTCTTGTTTTTCACCTCGTACAGTGATGACGTTTTGCTTAACTTCGACATCAATCTCCCCTTTTGTAAAACCTGCAACTGCAAGTTCAATTGAAAATGTTTCATCACCAGTCTTGATGATGTTGTATGGAGGATATGTGGATTCTATTGAATGGGCGTTATTAATCACATCTAGTTGATTGAATAGCCTATCAAATCCAACACTGTGTTTGAAAAATGGATCGTTTAAATCAAAAGAAAATAGTTGTCTGTTTACCATAGTGTGCTCCTTTATCTTTAGCAAGCATATGTTATGTGACCCAACATGGCATCACATCTATATTATAGGTCTTTTACGTTACAAAGTCAACGCTTTTTGCCTATGTTATATTTAGGTACTAAATCCCATTGATCCTTATCCTTGAATGGAATAATTTTTGTTTGGTTCAATGGAGCTACTGGATCCGCAGTTTGTTCTGGATTACGTAGTTCAACAAGACCCCACTCACTTAAAAGATTTGCAATCGTGTTACGTCTTGCAACATCCTCATCAGTAAAATTTGTTGGTTTACCATCTAATGCAAATAGTTCTTTAAAATGTACAATATAGTACTTTTGCTGCTTATGGAGAATATGGCAACTTTGATAAAGTGCTCTATTCTTACGAGATGCTACACCAATTCTTGTTAAAGTCTCTTTTACTTTTAGAAAGTCTTCATCCTGGGTGAGTGCCACCTCGACCATAGAATCAATTGATCCTACGCTCATCTGTTGTTCCTCTTAATATCTTGTTTCTGATGTTTTTGATTTGATCAGAGGATAAGACTTTGAGAGCTTGCTCGGCCTTTTTATTGCTATAACCATAATATAACTTCACCATCTCTAAGTCTTCTCGTAAATCATTCTTTACCCATTTAGCAAACCGCTTCTTGGATCTAACAGTATTTAGAAGAAATTCATATTGGAGGAGTTTATCTATTTCACCATACATATTCATCTGATTAGCAGCAAATAAGGTGTCAGGAAAGTATGAGAGTGCTTTATTAGCAAAATATGGCATGTATCCAGCCTCTGCCAACTCATCATTATCAGTACCACGCATAATATTCTTTTTCTTGTGGTTTATATCATTAATATAATCAAATGGGTTTGACATTATCTACTCCGTGCGCTAGTCTCCACATGAGCCTATCCGACATTCTATCATATGACCATCTTTTATGCAATGTGATATCCTGATCTGACAACACGAGGTCGCCATCATCCCAATAATGATGATACATATACTTGTCTTTAAGTATGTGTTCTTTAATATACTCGTGTTCGGCCTCAAAGTCAACCCCCTTTATAGACTCATATCCAAACTGAAATTCAAATACTTGATGAAATGGGAAGAACAATCCCTTCCTTCCATACTTTTCCTGTACTAATGGCCACGTTACATCATAATTTACATGATCAACGAAACTAGCATCGTCACTATAATTGCCCCTCTTATGACCGCAGATAACTTCCAATTTATCATAATATTCTTTCTTTTCATTAGGCAGATCATTATAAGCGTCTGCCATGTTTAACCAACTAGTCTTACTACCTTTGCTACCATAAACAGAGTAGAGCGTCACATATGAGTGTCTCTGGTGGTTAGACGCCTTGTTACAGTGCCAATCTAACTCTCTATCATGTCCAAAGAATCCTGTCTGTCTTCCTTCATTAGTTAGCTTACCTGTAACTCTCATTACTCCTGGTGCAGCGCTATAGTCTTTATATCTCTGTCTTCGTGTATCAGACTCTATCCTATTAGCCCAATCTTCTTTTGCTTCCTTACTATTAGGATCATCATATATTTTTAACTTTGCAGTATATCCTTCCAAGTCACCAATTGTATGACAAAGTCTCTGTAAGTCTTCTGGTTGCAATCCTTGCTGATTCTTTATAACAACAACTTGGTTATCAACAAGCGCTTTGCCTACCTCTAACATTTCTGTTTCTGTTATTACGTCTAATCTACCTACTGTGAGTTCTGTAAACATTCGTCAATCTTGTCTTCAAGTTCATAAGATAATGCATCGTGACTAGCTGGACCTTGGTGCATACCATCTCTAGCAAAATCACAAAAGTGAGCTGAGTTAACTTTAACTCTTGTCTTAGTAATTGCAGTGGCCATTTCATTATGTGTCTGCCAAACCAACCGAGCACCTTGTTCATGACACATCCATGATATAGCTTCTTTGTGTTTCATATAACGAAGAATAGATGGTTCCTTAGAGAACAGAGACATTCTTGTAAACCAATCCATCTCTTCCTTTGTCATATCAGGGTTCTGGTTTCTAATCATCATCAATAGCCATCCTTGCGGAACACTCATGAATAGATCATTCCAGTCTCCTATCTTTGGATCAAACATCTCAGCCCTTGAACTAGACCAGGGATATGTAACTACAACTAATTCCGGTTTCACAATACCAATATATGCCTTCAGCATTCTATAGTAAGTTTCAATACCACAACCAGGATTACCAAAGTTCATATATCTTTTTTCAGGCCACTTTCTCTGATGTAAAATCCATGACCACGTTTGTTCTAAATTAACGCCAATACCAAAAGTAATGCTACAACCAAGGTACAGCACGCCACCCTCTTCGGAGTGGTAATCCTCCATCTGTCCATTATCTTGCTTTCTAAACCCATTATTGTTAAAACTATATTTTATCTCAACATCTTTCCATTGTTCAATCTGTGGACCCTTTATTGGATCTGCTAAATTCTTTTTGAATCTATCTTCAGTGTCTGATGGACACCAATCAATAGTAGTGTTACGATGTTGAAAATTGTTATTTAGTATATTCTGTGGAAATTTACATCCATAGTTATAAGTCCAAGTTGAATCATAAGGTCCATCTATAATTGGATCAGTATCTATAGCTTGTCCCATATTTCCATTATATTCATTTTTTCTTGTTAGCCCAGTGTCTCCACCCCACTTTTTTGAGCGGTCACTGTTCTTCCATTTCGCTACTGCGCTCCATAGAGCTTCCCTCAATTTCTCGTTCACGTTCATCTCCAAAGTTCATAAGACAAGCATCACATACCGCATACTCGTAGTCTTCTCCTTTCAAGACGACAGCGAGTTTATCCTCTGCTAATTCAACACTGCATATATTGCATGCATAAGTTATTTCCATTCTAATTCCGCCATCATCTCAGTTAAACATGCTACCAAGTTAATTTCTTGATCAGCTACAAATGCAGCTTTATGTTGATAGTCAGCTAATATCAATACTAGTTGAGGTATGCTATTAGGCTTCAAGTATGTAGAGCTGTTATCGTAGATCAGTCTGAATATAGATGTTGAATCATTGTCACTATTTAGTCCTACCCATTTACGCATCTCAGTGAAGTTCTTATCTTTGATATACTGTACCAAAGCTTTCAAGTTATCATCAGATAAAGATACGAGAATACCACTATCAATAGTACCCGATACACTATACCTTTGCAACTCATTAAGTACTCGTCTCCAATCAGGAAAGTGCATTTGTAGCAACTGTGCTACAACTTTCTGATCAGAGTTTACATTATTCTCTTCTAAGATTCTCATAACTCTTTTATAGAATTGCTGAGCCATCTTAGGCTTTTCTTTATTAGGAATCTTAAAATGTATAACACTACAACGAGAATGTAAAGGCTCAATAATCCTATTGACAAAGTTACAAGTCAATATGAACCCACAGTTCTTACTGAACTCTTCCATAAAATTTCTTAGAGCTGGCTGAGTAGACTGAGCATTTAGATAGTCAGCCTCATCAAGTATCACATACTTTCTACCACCAGAGAAACTAACCGAAGAAGCAAATGTCTTGATCTCATTACGTAATGTATCAATATTACCAGACATACTACCATTCACTACAATGTAGTCTGAGTCTAGTTGTTCCAACATAGCCTTAGCAACAGAAGTTTTACCAACGCCAGGACCACCACTCAATATAAGATTAGGTACATTCTTTTGGTTAACAAATGTCTGAAAGGTCTCTTTAATTTGTTCAGGTAGTATACAATCGTCTATCGTCTTAGGACGATACTTCTCAACCCACAAATAATCATCACGCATAACATCATCCTTGTTTATCACCTATAATACCATCGTTCCATTCACGTTGGTAGTCAACAGCATCAGCATGCATTGCAAAGGTTTGGATGTGTTCAACATCACCTTCGAAATGATGAATAGCTACACTATAAAACGTTTTATAGCCTTCGGTTGGATGGACATGAGCCCAGCCGTCAAATAAATTCTGAATTTTGTTCAACTGCTATCCAATAGGTAATCTCTGGACCTGTTTCATTACGCGAGGTAAATTGTGAAATGCCTTTAGATGTAATCTTGCAATGATAGTTATAACTCATTAGCTTCATGTTCTCCGTCTTAAAGATAAACTTAAACTTATGGTTTGTATCATTGGGTCCTAAAGACTGTGTGTATTTATCAGAAGTTGGGTCACTGCTATTTATAGCTTCAAGGTTGATTTCCTCATCACCAGTAATAGATATTTCTGGTAGTTGCATAATATTAGCAGCTCTCAATACTGCATTCATTTGATCCCAGACAATCTCTATATCTAAGTCAGGATCTGGTATATCAATCGACTCCTTTGTAGGAGTAACAATCATAGAAGGGTCAGCAAACGTGTAGTTAACACTTTTACCATTACCAGAGATCTCTAGCGTATTCTCTTTAAACACATAAGTGGGAGTTTCAAAAAGAGAAACAACACCTAAGAATCTTGAGAGGTCATAGATTGCTCCGTTAGATGGAAACTCATCATCCAACATAGCTCTAGCCATGATGCTCTTCTGAGGAGACATTGTTGCTAGTGCATTACCTTTCTTAAAAGCAATCGAAGGATTAATCATAGAAAAGTTCTTCAATATATTCACAGTCTCATTACTAAATTTCATATCAACCTCAAGTTTTCATTATATAATTAAGTGCCTGTGCAAGAATATCAGCATTGTGATCATGCGTCTTTCTTCCATAGTGCACTAAGTCTCTTGCAAAATCATCTGGATGTATCTGATGTACAAACTGATTAGATATCTTTTGCAATTTATCATCCACGTTATTGTGGTCTTCTTCTACTGCATAAAACTTAGCACCTACTTCATGACATAACCATTTGATAGCATCTAGTCCTTTATACCATCTCATGTACGCAGCAGCGGTATGAAAGTATTCTATAGTAGCCTCTTCAGATCCTTCCAGTCTTTTACGTCCTAGTTTATTAATTGACTGTATTTGCCAACAGTTCTTATTCAAGTCCCATTGTTCTGTTCTTGTATTGTGCCAAGGATAAGACATGACCACTAGATCAGGATTGACTTGTTTAATCCATCTCTTCAATATTCTATAGTAAGAATCAATACCATATCCTGGCATACCCATATTAACATATCTCATGTCTTTAGTCAACTGACAATTGTAATGAGCTTTATATGTCCATGATTCCTCAAAGGGCATACCAACAGCCATTGTATGGCTGTCTCCAATATAGATTGCACCTCCTTCTTCTGCTGTAATATCAACACAAGATCCATCATGTCTGAATCCTTGGCTGTTAATCATATATTTTATTTCAACAGGCTCATCTTCATCTGTGACTAAATCCTCAGCACCCTCTGGTTGTATCAACCAACCATTGATCCTCAATAAGTTTCTTGTTTGAGGATTAGCCATATGCTTTCCTAAGTGTTCTAATGTATCGGTTGGATATTGGAGAGATTCAGATGGTAAGAATCGACCTAATGAATGACGTAAGTTCTCTTGATGAGAGGTAGTCTGATTAAATGCAAATAATTTATCTACAATTACTCTCTCATTAGAGATAGTCTTCATAGGACCTCTCTCAATACTATTGTCTTTGATAAATCTCAGACCAAGAGCTTTGAGAGCTTTTAATATATCCCAATCAACATCATTATTATACCTGTCTGGTTCTTTTCCTTTTTTCCAATCACGCATCACTTAACTCTCTCATTTGCCTCCTTAGCTTTCTTTTGTTTCTTATCTAACTCTGCGACTGGTGACTTCATCTTATTACCAATCTGACTCTTATCAGCAGTAGCAGATGCTCCAATAGATGCAAGAGCTTGCAGACTACCTCCATAGACAAAGCTACCAACATGACTCAGTTTAACCCAAGGACATAACCATATCTTTAGTCCAGCTTTGATAGCCCATTGACAGAACATATAGTCTTCAGATAGATAACGTCTTGACTCAGGATCAATAAGAGCTTGGAAGTACATCATGATCTCTCTGGAACCATCAAAGTGCTCAGTCCTAACATGATCAGGCTTATAACTAAATCCACCAGGAGATAGCTCACTATCATCCCAATAAGCATCCTTGTATGTTTGCAATGCTCTCTTAGTAAACATCATGAAACCAGTACCACCTTCTAGCACCTCAGCTGGTTCATCTAAACTAATTTCAGTTGTACCAGGAACAGGATTAAATACATAATCACCGACAAAATTATCAAGTACGTTAGGATCTTCGTCAGCATGTCCCTGATCCACGGCCGACTTGATCTTCTCCCACGCAATACATTTCTTGGGATAAGGCGAGCAAAGAATGTCATATTCATCTGTCCTTTCGTCTTCTGGATCCTGTAGAGCCATCATAGAAATAACATCGTTTGCTTCAAAACCAATATCTGCATCAATAAAAAGCATATGAGTACAATCTGAACGCATGAACTCATCACAACAATAGTTTCTTGCTCTAGTGATCAATGATTCGTTAAACAAGTAGTAATACTTTAATTCAATACCATAATGCATACAAAGTGCACTGAGATCATTAGTAGACCTCGTATACATTCCTGCACACATACCACCATACATAGGAGTAGCTACAAACAGCTTCCTCTTACGTAGGTCTTCTATTTCAATTTTTATCTCCATTAATTAACTGCACCTTCATATTGAACGTCATGGAGAGAACCGCTGCCATAACTTCCAGCGTATTGGTTTAGAGACTCTGCTTTGAATAACAAGAACTGACCAACCCTTGTGCCTCTTTTGATAAAAGCAGGACCACCGTTGACATGCAAAGCACCAGCCATAACCCCACTGTAACCAGAATCATACAACCCGCTAGTAATAAATAAGCCATTCCTATTAAGTGAAGACCTAGTGATAACAAAGCCTGCTTCAGATGGCCCAATAGTAACGACACCTTCCATAATAATTTCATAGGTACCTACTTCCAATTTGAACCAACCATCTTGATCTGGAACCAGCTGATCGCTGCCTCTATGTTCTTTCATATTCTCATCGATAACAAAGTCTTTGTCACCCAACTTAAATATCTTATCCAAACGCAAGTCTACAGCGTTAGGTTGAACCTGGTCATCAGTAAACTCACTAAGACTAGATTCTGATTTTTCACTACACAGATGTAACATGAGACTGCGTCCTCTTTTTTTCTGTAAAATTATGTAATAAACAAATGTAATGTATGGCTTTCAATAGATCAGTTGTATTGTTACCACCTTTCTTACCATACCTCATAAGATACTTTATAGCAGTATCACGACAAGTACTATCAGCATTGCCAAGAGTTTCCCACACATCAGTAGTCTGCAGTTCTCCATTACCAACGTAATGACCTTTATAGGTTCCTACAATATATTCTAGAGCTTCTTGCAAGAATGCATCTTCATGATGTTTGAGTCGTGGCTTACGCTTTGTACCTGGATGGATGATAGTTTCAAGACCACCAAATAGATCAGGCTGCATAGCATAGCTCCTCAATATAGTTAATATTTTCTTTAGCCAGACTTATATTATCCCCTACTTTATAGTCAAAGTCAACCTCTTTTTCAAACTTTCCTTGAGATAATCCAGTAGGACTATTGTCAAACTTTATACCATTCAACCCAGCCCACACAGCAGCTGAGCTATCCCATGTATCAATAAAGTCAGTAAATCCTCTCATAAGACTAATCTCATTAGGACCTTCAGTCATACCAAGAAAGTGTACTTTCTTACCAAGAAGACCTGGCAATAGACCTTCATCCTCAAGTCTATTCATGAAGTGTAGTCGCGATAGATACTTTTGTATTGGATTGTTAGATTCACATCCATATGCCAAAGGTATATTTAAGATAGATAAAGCAATGTAGTCAACGTCTGGATTGCTTAGACCCCACTTAAATGAATCAACCAAGCCATCCACATCTCCTGGTAGAGACTGTGGACAATAGAATGTACCTAACTCAGCATCTTTCAGCTGAGGTATCATTTTCTCAGCTGCATGAACAGTCTTCAACCAATCCTCACCAGGATAGTCAGACATAACAACATAACTTGCTTGACATGCAACGGCCATTTGTATCAACTTCTCTGTAGGATACATAGGCAGCTCACGTTTATACATTTCAAACGCACTGTTATCCATAATGATCTCATGGTCTGCTTCTGCTAACCTAAGATACTTATTGCGATACTCTGAGTCTTCTTCGATAAGATGAGCCAATACTAAATGAATTCTCTGTTCATCTTCAGAGAAAATATCATCTATAAAGGCTGTAGGGGTAATGTGACAGAAATCAATCATACTTTAATCAAACCTTCATAATAACCAACTGCACCATTTTCACCATCTTCAGATACTTCAATCTTCATGAAGCGACCAGGATAATGATCTTTGATATATTTAGCCAACTCATCAGCAATCATCTCACAACTTTTATAATCTAATTCAAGAATACCATCACCATAGAGTTTTTCAAGTTCTCTTTTGAATAGGATAAATTCTATCTCTCGATCATCATGAAAGACTTGAACCTCTACTCTAAACTTAAACAGATGCCTATGAGGATTAGCTAAGAACTCAACCCCAGGTAGATCCTTGGCTCCAGGCCAACAATGGATCCCTTCTTTCTGAAATGTAACAAAGACCCACTTACTTGGATACATTCTAAACTTCTCAGTCTGTGTTAGATTGTTTGTATATTGTACCCTCATATCATCACCAAAACTATATGCATCAGACATAGCATCAATTGCACCACTAATTGTAATGGTGTCATCATTACCAGGCACTTCTGGATTCCAATCTGGATTAACTACTGTTACTGTTTGACCTGGTGTTGAAATACTAGTTGTTACTTCAAAGTCACCTACTGTTGTGAGCTCCAATTGTGTAATAGGATTTCCACGGAAATCTTTTTCTTGGTATTCTTGTGCATCCTTTGTTCGGACCTCATTAAAATCCCACTCATTAGTGTCTGGATTATATCCATCATTCGTCTTCTTTGAACTCATCGTCAGTACTCCCATCCCCATCATAAATCTTAGACTCAATTGCAACACCAGTAAAATCAGACTCTACAAGATGTTCTCTTGATACTGGATCCAGCAACATAGTGTTCTGTAATGAACTGGCCCAAGTAGTACCTTCTTGGTGGAAAGAGAACTCATTGTTACTATCATAATACCTACCGGTGACATCAAATACTCTCGTAACAGTCTTTTTAGATACTGTACCAGAATACATCTCATAGGTTGTTAGTTCCTGTCGTAACAAGCCAGGCCAACCTTTATTAATCAATGCAGTGTGACTCATATAGTCATCTCCGTTGTAGCACTACCTCTATATGATTTCAGTTTGTTTTCCAGCTTCCATTTGTTTTCGGTGGCAGATGAAAAAGTCCGAAGAACTAACTCTTCAGACACATCATTAGGTAGAAGAAAGAACTCACTAATGCCACCCATACCATCAAGGATGCCATCTTTGAGATCAAAGTGTTCTTCTAATCTAAAATCTTTAGGACAGAGACTGTGAAAGGCATGTTCCATTCCAAGAGCTGCTGCACGAGCTAGAGAGTATGTCTCACTAGAGAACTCAACGCATGCTAGTACTTCTTTTTTAAACATGTCATATTGAGACTTGGTACCAAATCTATCACCAAATCTTTCTTCAATTAGTTTATCTTTACCCCACTTAGAGATACCAATCTTGTATGCAGAGGCTCCATTACAAGACCATTTAGTAAAATACACATTCATTTTTTTATCCGCTTCTCGGTAGTTTATTATCCCATTCGTACTAAGTTTAGAAACTCTCTTCGAATGTCAGATTCATATTCAGCAAACACACCATGCACAGCTAAGGTAGATGTACTAGATCCTTGATCTTGTATTCCTCTACTCTTAACACAATAGTGTACTGCATCAAGATAGACTGCAACATCTGGCGTACCAGTAATAAAGGATATAGTAGTTGCAATCTGCTCAGTTAATCGTTCTTGTACCTGAGGCCTCTTTGAAAAGAACTCTACAATACGATTCAACTTAGATAGTCCAAGAACCTTTTCTCTTGGAATATATGCTACGCAAGCCTTACCATCAATCACAACAAGGTGATGCTCACAGTTAGACTGTACATTAACATTACGTTCAATTACAAATGATCCTGGTGAATTCTTAGTACCAAACTTATTTGTAATTGTAGTACACTTAGGAAACTGACTATAGTCTAGTCCCCAAAAGATTTCCCTGACATACATCTTTGCTACACGACTAGGTGTATCCATCAAAGAATCATCTGAAAGATCAAGACCAAGAGCCAATAATACCTGACGCATATGAGTCTCAATAGTTTCAATCTTATTATTCATATCAACATTAACTAGATTAGTCATAGGTGTTTCAAGCCCAAGACTTTCTAGGTGTTCTTTTACTTTTAGACCCAGCGCAGGGTCAGATTTATAATCTGGGTGTGACATTCGTTATCCTTTTTCCCAAGGGAATTGTATCCATTCGTCATTATCTACCTTTCTTATTGTAAAGTCAACGTGAAAGTTTGATATTGACCTCGACCATAGTGTCGCAGTCTTAATATTTTGTTTTAACTCTGCTTCTCCGTGTTCATATCTGCTCTTTATATCATTCATTATCTGATGAAATGTTTCACCAGAATCATTTATATCATCAACAATCAATAGCTGACATCCTCTTACTAAGAGCTTATCAGGAAGAGGCTCCTTTGTACACCCATCCCTAGTCTGCCATACAATAGGAACATTTGGTATGTTAAGACTATGTGAAATATATACTCCAGGAACTAAGCCACCTCTAGCAATAGACACAACTGTATTTGGTTGCCATTTAAGATGAGGTGTTGTTACCTCATCCATGTAAGCTATACGCTGACTTAGTTGCTCTACATCACTACTGAATTGTTTGTATGTATACTTTATCATTTCAAATGGTTTAACGCATTCAATTTATCTTCAGCTTCAGCAAGTATAGCTACCTGTGTATCTATTGCCTCAACCAGATCCGGATGCTCACCTATACCTGTAGGATTAGTTAGATACACTCCAATGTTAGCTTTTGCAGCAGCCATTTCAGCTTTATACTTAGCCTCCAGAGCAATGATGAAACTATTCATCAAACTCTCCATCTGCTCTATGACCAATCCTCATAGCCATATTACTAGCTGTTTCTCTTACTTCTACTTTACTACACCAAACACGATCACCTTCTCCATACTCTGGTAACATAATCGTATTAATATATTCATACAAGAAATCAGAGATACCTTCACATCCAGTCTTAGCTACTTCTGTAATCTTAGCTAAACCAAGCTCACCAAGCTTCAATAGATGTTCTCGGTCTGGATCATCCTCTGCAACAAGTAACGTATGGTCAAACCAATCTTCTAAGTTTTCTTTCAATGGTCTTAGACCACCAAAGTCCATACACCAATTACGTGCATCTAACGTATCGCACTCAAATTCAAAGTGAAAAGACAATGCATATCCATGGATAAGATTACAATGAGAGTCAGCTCTCCATTGCCTGTATGCTACAGGTCCTAGATGATTATAAGTCTTTGTACTAACATATTTTGCCATTGTTTCCCCTAACTATAAAAGTCATGAATGCCAGAAGTTCTGTCACGCCAAACTTTCTGATAGTCTTCTTCTTGTATTTTTAAATTACCACTAATAGATATACGAACATCCTCAGACGTATTTGGAGTCGTATAGTGATTCAACCATGATGGAAATATAACAAGATTGCCAACCTGTGGAGTAATCTCATGATTGTTCATCTGCATATGACTTACCATTTGGAATCTTAGTTTACCACCATACTTCTTATCAGGCAACAGTGGATAGTAAACCCAAGACAAGAATAAATTTTTAGTGTCTCTTTCGTTACGGTGACTGTGAATCATAGTAGATTGATTCTCTACTAGAATGTGTGCCCAAATTTCAGCTAGATAATATCTATCATCAATATTAGAATGAACAACAGACATTACTTTATCAGTCAACTTTGTTATCTCAGGATCATCTGGTATCCTAGAGTCTTCATATCCTGTAGCATTAGGACTTTCGTCAATTTTCTTATGTTGCCAAGCCATACAAAGCTGGCTGATCTTTCTATTATCAAGCTCTTGACCAACTTGTGTATGTAATACTTTTGTAGCAGATACTGTCTCAAACACCTATCAAATTCCCCCACAGATAACAGTGCACTCTAGCACTTACGTTATACCCTCTCTTGAATGCCTTTTGAGCCACTTCCCCAGCAGTTTCTTCTTGCTGCTCAGCAAGCGCCCCAACAGGCATAATCCAGACAGGATAATCAATACCAACATTCCTAAGATCAGATAAAACATCTTCCATCTCCTCCCATTGTCGTTCCTCAGCCCCAAGAACAAACTTTAGCTGACCATGCTTAGATAGCATTCTATAGGTCTTGAGAGTATCAGGCTTGATAGCCTTACTTCTCTTCTCTCCAGATACTGTTTCTAGCTTAGGACTTACCGAAAAGAATAACTCCTGATCAAACTTTCCTCTATTAGTAAAGAAGTCTATAAATTGAGGAGTTAATTCTTGTGTACCATTAGTCTCAAATGTAACACTCTCAGGCATGTTATATTCATCGTCTTTAAATGCTCTGAGGATATCTGGTACAGCTTTCTGAGCATGCTTCATAAGAGGCTCACCTCCAGTAAAACACATATGTTGCCACACACCATTAGGATGTTGAAATCTTCCTTTTGGATTACTTGGCGACTTCATCATCTCAGTAATACGTTCTACAATCTCATCTGGGCTACCTTTACGTTGAAGATGTTTATACTTTTTACTCCAAGAGTAAGAACTATCACAGCCTTTATTAAAGACAGGCAAGTCTTCTAAACTCTCATACTCTTGTGGATCAATATTTAAGTACGGTAATTCATACGTAGATGGATCAGTTGGATCTTTCTGCATAAACCCATCACATTGCAGATTACATAGAAAGAATCTAAACCATGCAGTAGGAACACCAGTATACTTTCCTTCACCCTGAATAGAGTGAAATGTTTCGCTATAGGCTACTTGGTAAGCTGAGCTTCGTTCTGCCATATTTCTTTGTCCATTTCTTCTTAGCCATTTGCACCTTCATTTTACTTACTTTTTGAGTAAAGTCAACACCTTCTGTGTGATCAAACTCATGTTGGAATACTCTTGATGTAATTCCATCAAACTGTTTAGTAACAAAATCACCATACGGATCTTGGAACCTTGCACGCATGAATCTAGGTCTACTAATTTTTAAACTCATACCTGGATATGATAGACATCCTTCTTCAAGTAAGATTTTCTCATCACCAAAGTATGTTATCCTTGGATTGAATATAGCATATGCAGGCTCTCCTTCGATTACAAACATCCTTAATGGTAACCCTACCTGGTTAGCAGCAAGACCATACCCACCTAGCTTTCTCATCAACTTAACCATTGATGCAGCTAGATTAGGGGCATCTACTTGTGGGTTATCAAAATTAAATTTCTCTAACCCAGTGTCGTGTAGAAAATCATGTTTGATTTCCAACTCCATTGTACCATCTTTATCATGGATATATGGTTTGTATTCATACCAAAATGGTACGCCTTTATCTGATGTTTCTGTTGTAAACTCTATGTTTTGAGGAGCAACCTTGTTATCCTCAACATTTTCTATTTTAAGTTCTGCCATGTGTATTTGCCACCACTTTGTTTCTTAGCCCAGAAGTACTGAACTCATGTCGTCTTTTATTGTAATAGACTTCTACATCTTCTTTTCCTGTAAAGTCTTTATTCATATAATCCTCTCCAATAATTCTAAGATCAACAGGAAGATGACGAAGAAGAGCCAAAAGCTCATCCTCAGTTTCATATGGTATAATCTCATCAACGTACTTTACCGCACTTAATTGTATAAATCTTTCCATATACGATTGTACAGGTTTATTCTTTCCTGGTCTATCAATTGTTGGATTTGTTTGCAATGCACATATCAAATGATCACAAACACTCTTTGCTTCTCTAAGCATTAAGATGTGACCTGCATGTAGCAAGTCAAATGAAGATGCTGTAATTCCTACTTTCATCCCTTTTGTAGTTCTTTTATTCTGTCTTCTAATTCTTTGATACGTTCTTCTATTGATTGTACTTTTGGTTGGCGCTCTAACCATTCTTTACCAATAGTCTGTAAACAAAGGTCATATGGGATAGCCAAATGTAGACATGGATCTGGGTCTTTTGATTCTGCATCAATAACAACATGGGCTTGTGCTGACCCCATAAAAAATACTACTGCAATCACTGAAAATAATTTAAGCATTATACTAACTCCCTCAAATTGTTCATACCTTAGTATACATCGAAAACGAAACAGGGTCAACACTAAACAACTTCTTCCGCAATACCAATTAGCTCTGCTGCTAACAACAACCCTCCACCAATGAGAAAGTTACCTGTCATCAATATCATACATCCTATAATTCTAACTCCACTCTTGACCATACTTAACCAAAAGTGTGCGTTTCCTGGATCTTTACCAGTTGCCATTATGCTACCATCCTACTAAAGTTTTTATGTTTTTCAAATCTAATTACGTTAGTGAACTTATCAACTAATTGATCAGTTTTATGGCTTATAATGAATACATTTGTATCAGATACAATATCCATAATTATCTTCATAAACTCATCTGTACCTGTTGTATCTAAGCTACTATCAAACACCTCATCCATTATTAATAAATTAGTATTTGCACTGTTTTTTAGCTTAGCAATAGCTCGCCAAGCAAATAAAAGGGATAGATCAATACGCATCTTTTCACCTTCACTGAAGGACGCATAACTAAACTCATCACGATATCTTGACTTGATAGTTTCGTTGAAATTCTCATCTAGCTCAAACTGTACAAAGAAGTCCATAGCAGCCAGATACTTATTGATGAGTTTATTTATAACTGGTACATATTGCTTTATGATACGACTCTTAATACCAGTATCTCTCAGCAACTTTGTACCAACATCCATTACATTTTTTTGTAGTATTGCATTGGATGTTTCTGTATGTAAATTTTGTAGATTAACATCCTCGTCTGTAATCTCAGCTTCTTTCTGTTTAATTAGATTATCGTTATCAGCAACCTCTGTAATCTGTTCTTGTAGCTCTGCAATCAACATTGTCTTACTATTGATTAAAGATTGCTTATCAATAACCTGATGTTGTAGAGCATTAATTTCTAGCTGTATCTTATTGATCTGTCCGAGTCGTTCTTCTTTATCAATTATAACTTTTCTGAGTTCATCCATTCCGTTGCTGAGTTCAAGAAATGCTTCTTCTTCCTCTGCAATTCGTCCATCTTTGAACTCTGAATCAATCTGTTGCTGACAAGTTGGACATTCATCCTTGTTATGAAAGAAGTCAATGGTGTGCCTATGACGATCTTGTTTATTGATAAGTCTGTCAAGAATCTTTTCTCCTTCTTTCTTTTCTTTATTAACTTTAGCTTCGTCCTCTTTACGAGTTTCAAACTCATTAACAGTGACTTGAAGTTTTGAAACGTCATCTCTTAGATTAACAAGGTCTTTGTTTGCTGTTTCAATAGACCTATGCTTTCTTGCAATGTCATCGGACTGTGCCTGTCTTAGACTCTCAATGTTCTCATGGAGTAGAGAGATACGAGTTTCAACCAGGCTTTTTTCATACTCAGTTTTTTGGAGCTCTTCTCTGTGTCTCGACACCTTGTCCTTTAAGATAGAAGACATCACAGAAAAGATACCAATGTCCAATAGGTCCTCAATAACTTCCTTCCTATCTTTAGTATTCATTTGCATGAATGGAACGAAGTTACTTGACCCAAGAACTACTATCTGTTTGAATGACTTGTATGTTACCTTTAAGATTTGCTTTTCGAGAACTTCTTGATAGTCTCTTGCATTAGCTTCTTGATTGAGCAGCTTACCATTTTGCCATACTTCAAAGTATCTTGGCTTAAGACCTCGACGAATGAGATATTCCTGCTTACCAATCCTAAACTCACACTCAACTTCCATGTGGTTTGTATTGACCGAGTTAACTAATTGTGTAGTTGCAACATTACGGAAAGCCTTACCATACAATGCATAACAAATAGCATCGATCATAGTCGACTTACCAGCTCCATTATCCCCAATGACCAACGTAGCTTTATTAGTATTAAAGACTACTTCAGTCTGTGCATCCCCATAAGAAACAAAGTTCTTCCAACGCACACATTTAAACTCAATCATTCAACCGCCAAGGCTTCATTATATAGTCCATGCATAAGATTCTTTAATTCTTTTTTATTGTACTTCAAATCCAACCCCTCAATGTACCCATCTAATATAGTCATTGTATCCTCAGCTTCATCAATAATGTCAGCATCATCATCCAAGTCAAGATTCAAATGATCATCTACAACTTGTAGATGGATAGGATTATAGTCTTCCAACAAAGAGATAAAGGAATCAAACATCACTGGATTATTCTTTTCTTTAATAATCAGTTTAATGTAAGAGTCCTCAAGACCACTATGTGCAATACCATTAAGATCCTCGTATGTCATATTAGTGTCATCATACCAGATCTTATTAAATAGTATACTACTATTTGGTACAAAAGTCAACAGTCTTGTATCAGTATCATAGACATGAAATCCTTTAAGATCATCATAACATGACCATGTCATCTCATATGGTGTACCAAGGTATGTAATGTTATCTGTCGTACTTCTATGATGGAAGTGACCACTATAGACCTGATCAAACTTCTCAAATGCTTTAGGATTACACCCTTCATAGTTTGGCATACCTCTATACATCTGAAACCCAGTGAGCTCAAGATGACCAAAGCAAACTTGCGCCTTAGTCTTCTCAATCATCTCCCATGTTTTCTCTTCATTGTCTTTACAGATCCATGGAACCAATAGTATATCAAGACCATCAATATTGATCTCTGTAGGTTCACTATACTCAATTATGTTATCATAGCCATCAAGCAATAGATTGATACTATTAACATCTAATGTATTCTTATAGGTGATATCATGATTGCCTATGATAGTATACATCTTAATGTTACGTTCATACAATGGTTGAAACAACATCTCTTTAGATGTCTTGAGTGATGTGTATGATATAAACTTTCGTCTATCAAACGTATCACCTAAGTTAACTATCTCTTGTATGTTATTCTCATCTACATAAGGAAAGAATACTTCGTCAAAGAACTTCTTCTGAAATGCTGCAACCTTTTGATTATCATTGCGAGCACCAAAGTGAAGGTCTGTCAATAATGCAATTTTCATTTAAAAATACTTTTCAACACCTTTGGCTTGCTTACGTTTTTCCTTTGTCTTCACTTCTTTAGCTTCAAAGTTCTTAACAAAGTCATTCATATAGTCACTACCAATTTCTACGTTATTGCCAATACCCATATCATCCCCCTCAACTAATGTGTTGAACAATACAGACTGCTCCAATGACTTATGCTTGATGTATAGTTGTTTCTTTTCCTTTTGTATCCTTCTCAAGAAAGCATAATAGATAATTTGCGTGAAATATGCAAAAGGATTATTAGACTTCTGTGGATCAAAGTTATGAATATAACTAACGCAGTTTTCAATACCATCGCTAATCATATCATCCTTAAATGTATAGTTAGCAAAGTTAGGTTTAGTCGCTAGTCTATTAGCAATCTGTAGCAAGCAACGTCCAACATAGTTTGGTATCTGAGGTTTAAGTTCTCCACTCTCTTCTGATTCATTCACAGCATCCTTATACTCAATCATAACAGCATACAATTGCTTGTTATCGACGTAATGAGCCTTGACTTTTTTCAACTTAGTCATTAATGATACGTAGTGTTGGCATCACCAACACCCAGAGCCTCAACCATTTGTTTGGTTCTCTTTCGCTGCTCAGCGATATCTTCGTTCTGTGAACTCATCTCTGTGTATCCTTCTTTCAAAAATCTTTCATAATTACTGATAATATTTTCATGCAGATCATCTGCAATAGCAATGACCTTAGACTTATGGACTGTGATTATATTCGTCTTATTGAATAGTAACCAATGCGAACATTGAATCCATGTCATTCCATTTGGTGAGATAGATCTGTACATAATGACAGGATCTTCAAACAAAAGATACTCTCCATCATCTTCAACCACTCTCGTTAGAATCTCTTCACCATTCATTAGCTTTACTAAGCCATAATACCCTGCTGGCATAATTACTCCTTTAATGTATACGTGTATACTTTATATGGAAACTGTTCATCATTATACAGCTTTACTCTATCCGAGTAATGCCTGGCGGTATAGTTAACCCACTTTCCTTTGGAAAGATTGTCGACGATGTCGTAAAGTTTACATCCCAGATTATCTGGGTCTTTCCGCAAGCCTCTACCGATTGATTGCAATACCCGAATCTTACTTTTTGAGGGGCTAGCGAACACGATGTTATTAAGCCTGCGAATATTAACACCGGTACTAAACGTACCATACGATGCAACAATAATTGCTCGTTCTTCTTTCTCCACAATTGCTCTAACTTCATTTCTTTCCTCCCCAGAAACGCCACCATGGATAAAGAATATTGGTCTATCCAGTTCCTTGGCCATGTCATATAATACTTTACCATGTTTTTCAACTAGTGCATATAGCAAGAGTGTATTACCCTTCAGCTCTTTACACAACTCAATTAAGAAGTCATTACGAGGCTTGCATGCTATAATATAGTTAACTTCATCTCTGTAAGATGCCCTAGCCATCTTTGATTTATTTTCTTTACTGTGGTCTAGGATACATATATTTATCTTTAACTCAGCTAAATGCTTTTGCTCAATTAATTCAGATGTTGTTACAACCTTTTCTACTGGACCAAATAATCCCTCAAGTACTAACTTATGTGTCTGTGAGTCATCTAGTGTACCTGTGAATCCAAACTTATATGGACAATCAACTAGCTTAGACATTATTGTTGTCAATGACTTAGCTTTAAACAAATGAGCCTCATCACCAACAACAACTTGGAATTGCTCAAACCATTTTCTTGGCAGCTTATATATTGACTGCCATGTCGTAATAGTAATCTCTGTATCAATATCTTTACTTGCACCAGCTGTAATCATATGAATGTCATCTGCATATCCATACTCATGGAAGTCTGATGCAAGCTGTGCAACAAGACCTGTAGTAGGTACTATAATTAACTTCTTCATAGGATAGTATCTTGCAAGCATATAGATGATCATGGATTTACCAGAAGCAGTAGGAGATACTAACATAGCTCTCTTATTTGTTATAGCATGAGCTACAGCACTCTTCTGATAGTTTCTTGGTTCCATACTTAATTTCAATGTCTTAGCCAAGTCATCCACATCATCTATTGTAAAGGGGTTAGTATGGACTAATCGTTCGTCCACTTTACAAGTATAGCCTCGCACACCACAAAAGTCAACAATATAATCTTTTAATCCTGTATATACTGTTCTTGTTACAGAATTGAACAATCTAATTTTACCATCCCATACTCTATTACGTACAGCAGGCATAAACTTAGCACCAGGAACATCAAACGTAAAGAAGTCTGATAGCTCTTGAGCTACAGAAGAATCACATTTTACTTGAAGGTGTACGTCATCTTTGTATACAATTTCTATCATAGACCTACTTTAAACTTTTCCCAATCAACAGCTGTTTTTATTTGAAATCCTCTTATGTTCAATGACTTTACTATTGATTCTAAGAACTCAACTTTTTCTTTTGCATATGCTGTTTTTAAGTTATGGTTTGTTATATCTTTATCAGATTCAATATACATTGGAATATCTGTTTTAAGAATACGTAAAGGGTTTGGATCCCAACCACGATCAACAAGATCCTCTTCTGCCATTATGCCAGAATAATAATCATATTTGTCTTTCTTGAGGCCTTTATACTCCTCTTGAAGTTTTACTAACTTCATTCTCTCTTCACTAAAATACCTATAGTATTTATGATGGAGCTGGGGTATACGTATAGATTCTTCACCTAGCTCAGTTCTATCTATTTTAGAATCTGTAGACCAAGCATCATAATAATCATTTAAGTTCATCGATTGCTACCACTAACTTCTGACATCTTTCATTATACTGCCCATTGAAGTTCTGGTCAACAAGATTTGCTAACTCAATCATCATTAGTCTCTTATCACCACTGTTGATAACATTGACGTACCGTGGAGAGACTCCACCAGCCATATCACCATATGATTTGATAAGACGTTCTGCTTCTTTACCAACATGCTTCTCAACTATCTTAGGTGTAAACATATTGACATCATGCTTCTTATACACATCACCGTACACACTATGCCATAACCCAGCCATACACACTGGCTTCTCTGCACCTAACTGTTCTAAGTACACATATACATTCCATAGATGATGAAAGAATGGTCTTCCTGTATGTTCAACTTTAGTTGTATTGTCATACAAATACTTTACACCTTTATCTCCATATTCCAATGGAGCGGTGTTGAATACCATAATGGTTTTTTCAAAAGGAGTTATTCTTGATAGAGGTGATGTAGAATGTAACTGTGCACTATCAAAGATAAACATTCTATTATACTTTGGTAACATAGCAACCTCTACATCTTGACTATCGTCATACAATAGAGTCATTCCATAGTACTTAGGATCCCAATCTTTAGTTAAATATAGGATAGCTGTTTCAAATCCAGGATGTGATTGAACAACATCTCCATCTCTTGCTTGTTTATCTGTATGTGGATATGCATCTTGTCCAAAGTGATACGTCTTTGTATACGATCTATATAATGATCTCTTACCTATTACATCTTGTAGGACATCAAATGCATCCAGCATGATAGGATGGTTTTGATCTATCTCTGGTGATGAACACATATCCCATTGAAAGTGTTTTGGTTGCTTAACAATATTGTGTTGACCATGACCGTATTCAAATGTGTTACGAGCATGAGACTTCCAACCATGTTGGAACCATGTGCAATATTTTCTTTTGATGTCAAGTAATAGGTCTTCGGAGAAGGCGCCTTCGACGCACTTCGGTTCAATATAACTCATTATAAATCCTAAAAATTAGTAGATTGTGTATCCGTAGTTCCAGCTGAACCCAGTCTTAGAATTCTGAACAGCTTATATCTAAATGTTGCTTGACACTCTATGTAATCAACAGAAGGTGCCGTGGTTGAAAATTGTAAATCAGACAATGCTGTTGGATAGCAGTCTTCAAATTGTACTTCTACGTTAGGCTGCATAGCACTGTTCATAATAGTTAATGTAGCATCACTATACGGCCCTTCTGACATGAAGTCAACACTTCTTTGCTTTTGATATATGTTCTTAGCTTGAGCAAAGTCTTCTGGAAATCCTAATTGTACCATCCAATCAAACAACTCAATATAATTTTTCATATCTTCATCAACTTTGAAAGCAAGTTGAAACTCAGCAAAAGCCATTCTGTCACCAATGGTAGGAATGTTAACAAAAGGGGTTGGCATTACTGCATCACCCATTTGTACTGTAGGAACATTCATTGATTGAACAAAATAGTTTGTTGTTGGTAGCTTCTTTATTCCAAAGTTAAAACCCAGTGGTGATAGAAACTGAGTATTATCAGGCTGATCGCTTAGTGCTCCACCGAATTGATTAGCCAATCGACGCTCCTATATTCTCTAGTGTTTGAATCTGCAACCAACACTTCATTGATTACAGCATCAATGTTATGATGCCAATAGATCAGAAACTTATGTACTCTAGGATATTCTGGTACAATGTCTTCCGTACCCCAGATAAATTCCTGAAGAATGTTTCTGTAGTCTGGCATCCAATATCTGACGTTAACTAGTACTTGTTGTCTAACTATCATATCTCTTCTATTTATACAAAAAAAGAGGAGGCATAAAGCCTCCTCTGAGTTGTTAATGTAATCGAAATTACATGATGTTGTCTACTAGGATCTTTCTGTAGTACTCATTAGAGTCTGCAGCAAGGGCACCAGTAGCAGCAAGAGCTGTTGTACCTCGTGCAAAAGGATTCTCGATCACGCCGTAACGAGTCTTGAAGCCGATTTTAGGTTGGAAAGTATCTTCCCCAACCGCACGAACCATTTGCAATGGAACATATGGGCAGTAGAATAGACCAGCATCAAATGCACTAGAGCCTTTATAACCGATAGTCATGTAGTTACCAGTTGTATAAGGATCAATGTATACTCGAATTCGTCCGTTAAGTACACCAGCAAAAGTGTTGCCTGTGTCATCTACTTGCAAATTGTTAGAGTTAAGAGCTGGAGTGTAATCAAGTACACCAGCCATTTGTAGTGCGGAAGCAACATCTGAAGAGCAGATCAGCATGTTGCCTTTCCCTCTACGAGTACCCTTCGCAATACTGTTAGCTTCACGTTCGATTTGGAACATCAAACCTTTAAACTTTTCAACCATCCAACGACCGTTAGAGTCGGTGTCTAGGTCAAATTTACCTGCTGTTGTTGTGTCATCTTGTGCACCAACTTTAGCAATAACATTGACTGTTCGAATCATTTCTCGGTTGATTTCAGCCAAGATTTCAGTCGAAAGAATGTTAGCTAATTCAGACTCTGCGTCCAATCCGTGGATTGCTTTCAAGTCCTGTGCCAATTCCATTGTGTATTCTGCTTTGAGAGCTCTGGACTTTGCAGTCACAGCAATCTTCTCAATGCTGAATGCCATTTCTGGGAACACGTTGGCAGCACCATCACCCAAGCGCTCTGCTTGAGCTGTGGACATACCAGCAGCATAGTTGTACAATTCAACGTTGGAAGCGGTACTGTTCAAGTAACCGTTACCTACGAATGTACCTAGGTTTTGTGTAGCACCACCAACGTTAGTGTTTGTGGAGGTATCTTTATCCATTGAGAAGCCAGTGTTGACTTCGTTATAGAAAGTTTCTGTGCCGGTCTGGTTAGTGTAACGTGATCTCATTGCAAAGATCAAACCAGTAGGACCAGTCATAGGCTGAACACCCATGATGTCATATGCTACCAAGTTTGGCATTGCACGACGAACCAAGCTGATTAGAACTGGGTCGTAAATATCAATGTTACCATCGCCAGCTGTTGAAGACGAAGCTCCCATAGCGTTTGTTGGAGCTGCTTCGAGCAACGATTGTGGATTGAAAGCTGCTGACTCACGTAGAGCAGTTTCAGTGTTTTCTAGCATTACAGCTGTGACGTTCCGCTTATGAACATCCCCAATTTTGTCTAAGTCGGGGTGCTCAATAATAGGCTGCCATTTCTGCAATAATTCTTCGTTTAACATTTGTTTCTCCGTATGTTAAGAATTATTTTGTAAGGGTTCTTGAAATAGCCTGAGCATAAGCAGCCATGTTCCCGTCAGAGATTCCCGTAGGCTTATCTTCGTTCTCAACTTCAACTAATTCTTCATTGATTTCAGTTTCTGTTGCGGCTGGTTTCTTGTTAAAGTATGTTTCAAGAATAGTGTCGAGCTTCGATGAGAAGTCCTCTTCACTATCATAGTCTAGGCCTTCAACTAGATCCTTAAACTCATCTTGTTGTTTAAGGGTCATGCCTCTACTCTTCTCATTGAAAAGGATAGCTGCGTGTTGATCTTTCATGACCTTCTTGAGGTCAATCTCTGTGTTGATTGCTTCGTCAATTTTCTTCTTCAGTTCTACAACTTCAGATTCCATATTGGAAACATGGTCAACCTTGTCTTCAGGAATCTCAATAAGAGATTCTTTGAATAGGTCTTTGACGCCACTCATAAAGTTTTCAGCCATCTCTACTTTAAGAGCTGACTCGATGGCAATCTCATTTTCCTTCATCCAAGTCTCGGCAACGTACTCTAAGTACTCATCGAGTTTGGTTTCTAGGTCTTGTTCGTGTTGAGCAGTAGCTTCTGCCAACTTCTTATCATAAGCTTCTTTCAATGCTTCTTCTACTACTGTAGCTTTTGCATTCAAAGCTGCTTCAAAGATTGTGGATGCTTGATCGAAGAAATCCTCTGTGAGGCTTTCCTTATCTTTGAATAGCAATTCCAAATCTTCTTTGACTTTAATATTAGCCATTGTATGAAGTTTGACAGGAGATCCAGCATCTCCTTTTGTTGTAATGGATGCCTTGTTTCCTGAAGAATCCATCAAGCCTTTGTAAGCCTTAGAGGCTTGGCCTGGTGTCATCTTAGAGAACATGTCTACCACGTTTTGGATTACGCCAGTTTTACCTAACTTAGGCATTGGCATAGCGTTTGTCTTATCCGCTTTCCTACGTGAAGAACCAGTATCGATTGGGTCGGCCACACTAGAGTCCTCACCAGAAGCCTGGAATTCAACAAGCTGGTCTTGTTCTTCAACGTCGTCAGCGGCTTCAAGAATTTCATCATCGTCAGTTAAGGATTCTAAATCCTCAATCTGCTCCTGAGCTTCTTCTCTTGCCATTATTGACTCCTATAGTTTGTCATTAAACTTATTTATAATTTTAGTGTATTATAGCGATTTTAGGTATTTATCGAATAGTCTTAACGCTGATTCTTGAAGTTCCTTACTCGACTTCCGTCCTAGCTCTTTCGTTTCTTCCACAACTTTCATTGCGTTGAAATGTCCAGATGCAGCGTCATATACCCAATCGACCCCTTCCATCACTCCATTAACAAATGCTTGAGGTGCTGAGGGATCAGCCACAATGTCTGCAGCCGTAGAAAGCATGAAGTCATCTTGTACTACTTGACATCCTGCCTTCTCTCTTAGAGTACCCATACCACGGCTTGAAACTCCCAATTGAGCACCTTCATCAATTAAGTTTTTGACAATATTACCATACGGGGTATCTAAAATCTTTGCTTTACCAATATAGTTGTTACCTTCTTGGTGCAAATCTTTGATCATATGGGATGCTCTTTCCAAATTTATGGTTGGTCCATTAGGATGACCAAGCTCCCCAAATGCTCTATTCTTTTGAATATATTGTTCGTTGTAACGGTTGACTTCCTTCTGCATTGTAGACATAGGATACATTCTACCATTACGGTTCTTCATTTCTGCTTGAAGGAATACGCCTTCAATAAAATGACTTTTTTGTTTTGTCTCTTCATCAATCTGGATTCTAACATCAACAGACTCAATCAGTTCTGTTACTAGCTTCATTCTGAGCTCCCTCCAGCAATTGGAGTAATGAAACATGTTGCGACATTAGTGTGCAGTGAAACATACAATCCAGTTGCACCAAGATCAAGATTAATTGACTCGCCACCATCTAGGTTGATCGTCTTAACAACATTACTATTTGTTGTTCCAATCTCCACGTTAGCAACTGATGTAGCATGCGTGTTAACAATCCTAACATAGCGATAAGATTGTTGATCGTGATCGGCATCTAGTACAGCTGTATTAGCAATTACCTTTATCACGCTACACTCCTTACCCAATTAAGCAATGCAGAATTGGTTTCTCTATTCGTAACGAATAGATTCTCAAATTGTTCTTGATGATCGTCTGATAAACTATCAAATACTTCTTCTAGTTTAGCCATTTCATCTGCTTCAATTTTAACTTCTGCCCCATCATCCAGCAACCACATACCATCCTGTTCAGGATCAAAGTCTTCTTGAGACATCTTATTGGCTGTTGCATACATGACTGACTCTGCATCTTTACCATATCGGCTAACAAAGTCTGACTTATTCTTTTTCATAGACATTACAATGTCTTCTGCTTTCTTATTGGCAGCAGCTTCATACATATCATCGCCTTGCTCATTTTCTTTATCAGCAATGCGTTTTTTCTTTGTACGTTTTGCGCCAGAGAATAGCTCGTCCTTATCACCAGCATTCTTTTCAGGCACAGGGTAATCAGTCTTAGCAATGACGTGCTTGTCTTTAAAGTCACGCTCGCCAGGAACACCAGGGTTCTTATAACTAACATTCATTCCTTTATCCTGTCCAGGAGTAGGAATAATATCAGTCTTGATTGGTCGTTCCAGCAGTTGGCTCAATCTCTTCATCTGCCTGTTCGTCCTCTTCTTGTTCGTTATCGGCTTCTACTTCACCTTCTTGTTCTTCTGGTCCAAGCTCCATTGCAGGAGTACTTGATGGATCTAATCCAGCCAGTTTGTCCGCTACAACTTGTCGTATCTGGTCAACTTTATCATTAACCCTATCGACCATTGCTCCAGAGAAGTAATCTGCAAAAGCAGTTGGTTCTCCATTGTTTGCGGCCTTAATCATATCATTCAAGTTTTGTCCTGGTGTTTCCACCTCAGGTTCAGCCATTTATTTCATCTCCAATTATTTATATTTATCCGTCACTAGGGGGGCCGTTTTGGCCGTCAACATTGTTCGTTCCCATGTCAGGATCCGCTAATGCTGCATCCATTTCTGTGTTTGCATCATTCTCGGCTTTCATTTGATCTTCTAATGTAGCAATTTCATCATCAGACATTCTAAGTACATTACGTTTTACCCACTCTTGTGAGAAGTATTTGCCAACATATGGGTCGATACTATTCAACGTATTGACTCTTTCTGTAACAATTTCATTCTCTTTGAGTTCAGTAAAGTAGTTGTCTTGCTTAAAGTCATACTTGATATTACGTCTAACATCTTGATACTCTTCTGGTGTCATATGACCTTTAAGTACCAATTGCTTTTCCAATGCGCCATCAAATAACATTGCAAAGCGCATGCGCAATCTTTGTATGAACTTCTGAAACTTAACTTCGTCGCGATTGATTTCAGTTGCACGACCCAACGACATTCCTGTTTCAGGCTCTAAGCGACTGACAGGAACGTTGAGAGACTTGTACATCTTCTTCTGGAAGTATATTACATCATCCATCTCGCCAAGATTTTGACCGCCCGGTAGTGTGGTAATCTCTGTACCTCGACCACCTTCTCGTCGTGGAAGCCAATAGTCTTCAAGCATTGTCATAAACTTACGATCGTCTCTGATCTCGCCAGTGGCTGCATCATAGATCAATCTGTTCTTATGCTTGACCATCATGTCTCGTAGGTATTGTTCTGCTTTCATCTTGGGTAGATTACCAACATCAATATAGAATATACGTCTTTCAGGAGCTCTAGCTATTCGATAGATCACCGTTGCATCTTCTAATATACGAAGTTGGTTGAGAGGCTTGATAGCCTTATGTAGATGAGATAAAACTAGTCTGTTATCTTCACTCATTACACCAGAAGTGCAATGAAGAACTGCATCCTTAGCAATCTTTACACCCTGGTCTTGACCAGCAGATGATGGAGTGCCTCCAGGATACCCAACAAAACCTTTGTTGTTATACAAAAAGAACTCACTCCTTGTACGTTCTACTGTAACTTGAGTACCAGGTATACGTTCCTTTTTGTTTTCTCTAATCTTTTTGATCTTACGAGGATCAATATATCTGAGTTCTTGAATACCATCAGCTACATTCTCTGGATCAATGATAACATGATAGAACATACGTCCATCAATATACCAATGTCTAGCTACTTCATAGCCTTTTTCATTAAACTCTAATAGGTCAAGAATATATTCAAATTCTTCTTGAATAATTTTCTTAGTACCTACACCCAGACCTTTAACGTGGTCAAGGTTTATTTCTACTAGTCTTTGGTGTTCATCGTATACTATAAACTCATGAATGATATCATCAATAGCCATGTCGCACTCAGGCTGCATAGACATTCGACGATATCTTGTTATCATTTCTGCTTCGGTACGTGTTGCTCCTTCGAGATCCACGTATGTGCCATACATGCCTCCTGTAGAGACCTGATGCGCACCGTCATCCAAAGCAAGAGGAGCGAACGATGCAGTTGCCTGATCGTCCGCCCTTCTCTTTATTTCAAAACCAAAAAGGGTAGCCATGTAATTATATCACTTTCACATTATGTAAATCTAATTGCCGCCAGCGTTACCCGTTGTTCCCCCATCAACTTCCCACCAGTCATACTGGAAGGTCACACTAAATTCTTCGATGGCGTCTGTAGTGTTCCAATCGAGGTCAATTGTACTGACTTCTATTGGCCACATACCATTAAAGGTGTACTGGCGCAACGGTGTTCCAACTTTTGCATATTGGATAACCTGGGCATTTTCTTTGTATAGAGCTGGAGCCGAGGTCCCAAAACCTCTTACGTTACCAAGATGAGAGTTGATGTTTTGCATCCACTCCTCCATTGCGTTTCTAATGAGGAAATCCTCATCATTAACTACCGTAATAGTCCACTCTGCGAATGTTCTGTCACCAGCAATCTTGATTTTCCTACCGAAGTATCCCACTTCGATGGTCCCGATTGTTGATGCAGGAATTTGTGCTGCTCTAGCCATAAATGGCAGCTTCGCATCCCCAGCCGGATTGACTGGGTTGTTCATGATAACCTGAAACAGAGCAGGCCGTGCACCACCTAGTGCTAGCTGTGATCTGATTTCGTTAATATTAAAGGCCATTGAACTCTCCTATTCCTTGTATCTATTTAGCTTAGAATTGTCCGACGACTTCTGAGAACTCAACGTTGGTTCTGACCGCAACAAAGTTCAACTGAATGAAGTTAATTGATCGAGCTGGCTTGATGTATATGTCACCAACAAACTCGTTCCTATCAATTACTTCGCCAGTATTATTTGTTTCGTCACAAACAACCTTAAAGTCAAAAATACCACGTCGACCTTGAACATCCCTAAGGAAAGGCTCGACTAGATTTCTGAACTGAGCTCTAGTAAATTCGTCGTTGAATTCAAACAAAGTGAATTTAGCTGCAGTAGCTATTGCTTTTTCAAGAACAATGAACAGTCTTCGGACATTGATTCTATCAAATGCACTAGGCTTAGCTAACAATGTCTTGTCGCCAAACAGTATTGTACCTTGACCTGGGAATGTAGTAATTGGATTAATACCATTCTTGTAAAGTACGTCTCTATCAGCCTTATCAGGATTGTAAGAGTTCTTGATTACGTTCTTGAGAATACCTCTATTGAATCCAGCTGGTGAATACCAAGGATCTCTAGTAGTATCTGTTCGAACCATTAGACCTCCGACATCACCGTTGTATGGAACATAGCGGTAAACGTCATTGTATCTATCGTATTGGTACTTAAATCCACCATCCATGATACCATATGAGGATGATGTCAGAGCATTTCTAAAGTCAACAGTATTAGCAGACTCGTTACCAAAGTTATTAATAACATCAGATTTAGGAGGAGATATTGTGACGACACAATCTTTCCTTGACTCTGCAATGTTGTCAATTAGATAGTTGCCCCACTGATGATCATGAGTACCGCCTCTTGCTTTACCTTGCAAGACAATTGATACGTCAATGTCTTCAGCATTTTTAAATACATCAACAGCTTTTGACAATTGGCCAATAGCTATGTTTGCTTCTCCACTGTCTGAATCACCAGTGATTTGAAAAGCGGATACGTTTGATGTACCACCATCACGACCAATTGTAAACGATCTTGTGAATGGAACAGTATTTGTAACTGCAGAGTTGGACATGTTTACAGCAGTGTTAGAATAATCAGCTGTAGAGTTTTGTGTCTCAGATCCTGGTCTTACTTTCAAACCACCATTAAGTACCCATTGTGATTGATTATCAATCACATTATAATAGTAAATTGATTCACCAGACTCATCTTTTGCATCTGATGCACGAGATAGTCCAGCATATTTCTCTAGTATTTGTCCTTTAACTCCAGTAATATCACCATCTTCGTCTACAACCACAATGTGTAGTTCATCAGATGCATCTGAGTTATTGGCAACGTTGTTTGTAAACAATGTTGTACCAGGAGCCCTATCAAAATTACCATTGTATTGCCACTTACGAGTAACACCAGTGGAAGTCAGGTCTAATGAAAATGCAGTAGCCTGTGTATACTTAGACTGTAGTGTTAGAGTAGCGGTTGCTGAGAAGATTGTGTCATTGTTGTTATCAGCAAGAGCACCAGAAGTAGATGTGGATCCAATAGTTTTTACTTCTAACTCTTGAACTCCAATAGAAGAGTTGCCCAAACGAATGACATCTCCAACTGCAAAGCTGGAAGCAACATTTGATACTGTGTTTTGTGCAAGCAGATATTCAGGAACTGTTGTGTTAGATGTTTGCGTGAAACCTGTTTTTATATCTGCAGCAGTAATTATAACGCTAGTATTACCAACTGCAACATTCAATGCTACGTTAGATATACCTGCTATGTTATTTGAAACTGATGATTCAAATGCGCCTGAGCTATCACAAACAGATATCTTCAAAGAGTTTCCAAGAGAACCTGGATACTTTGCTATGAAAGATGCTAAGTTTGGAATGGTGAGTTCATTGTCGTAATGTTCTCTGTTCTTTGCTTGAACGGCCATTTGAGCGTTAGCTGAGTTAACTGCAGTTGCACCATTTTGCAACACAGTTGCGTTGAGAGCTGAAGTTGCTACAGCTCGACTGACGTATAATGAATTCCCATACGCGAGGAAGTTGGCAGCAGTGAAAAATGATTCAAAAGACGTACCGTCTGGTTTATGAAACCTGGATACCAACTCTTCTTCAGATGAAATAAGAGTTGCAACTTCTGCAGGACCCCACTTTAGGGAACCAGCAAATGCTCCTTCTGTTGTTGAAACAGCAGGCACAATAGTTGTTAAGTCAATTTCTGAAACATTTACACCAGGACTTACTTGGAATGCCATGGCTTAATTCTCCTTCATTAAGGTTTTGAAATGCTTGATTTGCATGTCATTATTTATAAAAAAGCGGCTTTCACCACGAACCTTCAATCTCATACGGTGTAGCTGTTATCCAATCGTCTGATTTATACTTCTGTAAATCATCTTCTGGATCATTAATTCCATCTTGGAAGAATCCAAATGGTAACATTTCTTCTTCAATAGCCTTCTCATTAGCCAGAAGTAAGTTCTTCCTTATATCTATATCAGTCATTTCTTTAAAGTATTCTTGACCTGTTAACCAAGCAAACAATACTAATGACATCACTAGATCATCATGATATCCTTCTTCAGCTGAATAGCTTTGTCCTCTTACAACAAATGCTGTCAACTCTTTAAGGATTTCAAAATCATTTATCTTTAAACGATCATTCTCAATGATAGTTTTTAAACCTGCACAACCAACTCTCTTCAATTGTTTAGTTGTTCGGACACCTAATTGTTGAGACTTACCTCCAAAGCCAGCTGTCAATAGCTGACCAGCTCTTCCTCTCCACTCAGCTGTTAATATACCTTCATACTCTAACTCATGATGTAATATATCAGCAACTTGTTGACCTATGTCATTAATCTCGACAAGTACGATAGCATCATTATACTTACGTGCAGCGTCATAAATAATAGAAGGATATAACATAGGAGCAATAACATTGGATCTATACGTACAAACGACTTCATAAGGCACAGTAGTACAATCAACAACAGTAAAAGCAGAATAATCATTTCCTATACCTCTTGAAGTATCAACACTGATTGCGTATACATGACCTCTTATTCTTTCATGCCATATCTTCATGTTCTCATTTTGAGATATTGGTTCATGAAAAGTTAATGCTGCTAGCTTACTAGGATTGATTAGAGTGTTAGATGATCCTATGAAGTCACATTCAAACTCTTGTCTGAATTGTTCCTCACTAGTGTTCTTTATGGTTTGCTCTTTCCACTCCTCATCTCTACCTGGTACAGCGGACCAATGAACTTTGATAGGAACGTATTCATTTCTACCTTCTTCTGCATCTACCCATAACTTGTAGAACAAGTTCATACCTTTTGGAGTAGATGTAATCATAACTCTTGATGTCTTACCAGATGAAATGGTAGGATAAACCGATGCAAAGAACTCCTCTTGTAGTTGAGAATCTACGAATGCAAACTCATCAAGATACACTAACGAGAATGAACCACCTCGTATAGCAGATGATGATGTTGAACTTGCAAGAACTTTACTACCATTTTCTAACTCAAGACTACCTTTGTTCCATTCAACTAGTCCTTGTTGTAACCAATGAGGTAACCACTCATATGCCATTTGCAATCTACTCAATATCTCACGAGCAGTACTTGCTTTGTTAGCTAAGATAGCACAATTGAATGATTCGTTGAATAAGATAAACCAAAGTATAACAGCAACCATTGTTGTTGTCTTACCAGACTGTCGAGGCATTTTACATATAGAGAAACGATTATGAACAACAGACTTCATTATGTCTAATTGAAAGTCATACAAATCTAGATTGACAACACCTTCATCAATGTTAACAATCTTCATATATGTTTTACAAAAGTATTCAATATCCTTCGAGCATCTTACAAGCTCTTGGATTTGCTCTTCTGTATAATCTAGTTTAACTCCAGCTTTTTTTAGTCTGGGATTACCTAGATAGATTTCAGTCGGGGATAACTCCACGTTCAGCTAACTTTCCTCTATTGGCAATATGCTCTTCAGCAATATCATCCTTGGATTGACCATGGTATGCAACACCATAGTTATCATTAATCATTGCTTCAGCCATTTTCATATAACAATTATTGTGCGAAGCATATATTTCAAAGTCTCCTAATATCCTACCATACTTTCCTTTTTCATCTTGGAAAGAATAGAACTTTCTAGCTGTTGCCATATATCTTTTTACTTGCTCTGTAGCAAGTTTACCAAACTTCTTCTCTTCAGGATCTGACGTTCTTGATTCTGGTGTATCAATTCCCATAATTCTGATACGTTGGTTCTGTAACCAAATTCCAAAGCCTAGATCAATATCGATATCAACGGTATCACCATCAACAATCCTAACTAATTTAAAATTATATTCATACATCCGTTGACTTGTCCTTATTTTGGTATATAATAAACTATGTGGCCCGGACAGTACTAAGCCCACTTACTCTCATCACCTTCTATTGCCCAGTCTCTATATGAATAGAGTTGTCCCTTTAAGTTATTTATGGTCTTTACAGATCGATCATTATTGACAATATCATAGATATCATCCATATAGCAAGAGTTGAATGTTCTATATGGACTAGAGAAATAGGTCTCTCCAGTAGCCATATTTAAATAATGATTAGTATCATGCGATAGTACTTCTCTATCAAACCACTTCCATTGTTCTTGTGAGCTCTTTTGTCTTGGCATCCATCTATCTAGTTCAGGAAAATGATGAAAGAAATATATATTCTTCATTATCTTATCCCATGAATGATTAACAATATCACTTTCATACCACATATCCAATTGTTCTCTAAGAACATCATCATACCATGATGCGTGGATTATAGGATTGTCCTCAAAGAACTCAGTGTTCTCAATACCAATAACATGACATCCCAATGATCTAAATCTTCTAAGGCCTTGTTCAAATCCTTGGATAGGTGAATTTTCCATATATCTATTGATAACAGGAACACCAGTGCCCCAAACAATAAAGTCATTCTCTGGATCAATTGACTCGTGACTAAGTAATGCTGTCTCGGAGGTTGCATAAACGGGACAAGGAAACATATCTATAAAAGTATTTTGATAGTAATCTGATTTTGCAAACTCTACAACATTAACATTTTGTATTATTTCTGGAACAAAATTTTGACATTCTCTTAGGTTTGTAGACTCAAAATGATTCAATATGTTGTTTCTAAATTGATATACTTGATGTATCTTTATATGTTCTATTTCTAATTTATCAAAAACGTATGCAATGATTGCACTATCGCAGCCACCACTGACTGGCAATACCAATCTTTTATTTGTTCTTTCTCTGAGTCTTAATGCTGCATCAAAGCAAGCCTCTCTGAATGTCATCTTGGTTTTTTCAAACCTCTGCATCCAGTGAAACCCTTTTTCGTTTATTATATAACTCTTACCAGCATAGTCAGGATCACCACTATGGAAGACGTATTCATTTTTTAGGTTCATCGTTTAACAACTGACTCCTGGCGTTGCCACCCAATAGTTTAGTGAGGTCTGCATTGGTTCCAACAAATAAGTTATTTGTTACTTTATCAGGTCCACCTTTACCTTTAGGATCTGACAATATATCCTTTGCCTTAGCTTGCAAGTCTACAATCTTTTCATTTGTATCTGTTAATGTTTTTATTAGTTGACCTACAACCTCATATGCTCTAGGATGTTGAGATTGATTAGCAAGATCAAGTATACCATCTAATGCATCTCTACCTCTTTCAGCTAGATGATATAAATTTTCTCTGGCATACTCTATATCTTTTTCTGTTGATTCTTTTCCTGTGGCTGGTACATTTTTAGATACCTCTTTTGATGAGTGTATTGACAAAGGGGCAGTGTTAGGACTGATATCCAAAGCAGCAGCAATAGGATCAGCATGAGCATTAAAAGGTCTATCCTGTTCCATCACCATCGAAGAACTCCTCAAAGTTAGATATATAATCATAATCATCAGTTGACTTTATAGATGACGCGGCTATTGTTAATGATGCATTTGTAGTTGGTGAACCATTAGCCAGCAAGCCTGGTGTGGTTGTTGTGCGAGAGTGAAGTGTGAATTGAGTACCATTTGAATGACTTGTTTCAATGGTCTTCACTGTTGTGTTAGATGGGTGTACATTAGCAAACTTAGTTGTTGTATCAACATAAAACATTGTGTTAGCTTTCCTGATAACACCAGTCTTACTTACAGGGCCAAACAATTGTCCTTTCACTGTAAACGTAAGAGTATGTATCAAAGCTCGTCTTGTTTGAAAGTCTGCTTCATATGTATCTGATATTGTTACAGCTTCTAGAACAACTGGAATATCAATCTTCCAATCCATCTCTGGAATCAACTCAGCTGTAACAGTAAACTCTGGTGTGAAGAATGGCATAATCTGTTCAAGTATCTTTGTTGAGTCTTCAGCATATCTAGTAAATATATTCAACTCAATATTCATATCATATGGAACAGGGTTATACATTGTTCTTAGATTGGCATTGTTATTAACATCATGTATTGCAACATTTCTACGTACAGTGTTTAGCTTACGCTCTGTTGCATATGACATTCCAATCATTTCAAAAGACATACGAGGAAGAACTATTGCTGCTTCTCTATCCAAATCAGGATCTTGTTCTAGTCTTGCAATAGTTTTATCACGAGGACCATATGCCAATGGAACTTTGATATCTTGAACTCGATTGCCATTGTTATCTGTTCTTTGTATTATTATTTCATTAAATAAAGTACCAAAGATGATAATATATTTACGAAGAGTACCGTGATAAAAGGTATGTCCAAACATTAAAACCTACCACCCTCACTGAACGGATCAGCATCACTAAAGTCTATGATACCATCAGCTTCTGATTCTAAGAATACATTTTCTGCATCTGTTATTGTATCGTAATCTCTATTGGCATCTGCACTAGCATCTTCAGCAGACTCTTCTTCTGATAGAAGTCTGTGACCATCTTCCGTGAATAATGCTTCTCCATTCTCTGCAAGCATCTGTACTTCTTCATAGATGTCAAGAGAGAACTTAGTTTCCAGCTCATCAATCTCTGTGATGCCCGTATCAAATCTTTCATTAGAATATTCAAACAACTCAACTCTACAATCATAAAATTGCAAGCCACCCATTTGATAGAATACTGGTTCGTGTTCAACAAATTTTACTTCATATAGTTTTTGGTTCAATGGGAAGAATATTAAGTCTCCCTCTCTTGGTCTTGATATGTTTTGCGTGGCTTCTACTTCGCTTTCAAATGATCTCCTTGCAACAGATAGTGTCATGGAGTCTCTTATTTCAAGCCCAAACTTAGATAAGAAATCACCTTCTCCTTCAAAGCCATCTACGTTTCTAACATACATTGCAACGTCTGTAACATTATCAAATACAGCCAAGTCTTCTTCAGTGTATAGTTGATCATATCCTTCTGATGTAAACTTTTTACATAAATATCCAACATCGATTCCATATATTGCAATGGACTCAATAACCAGATCAGCTATTAAGTTTTGTTCACCAAAGTGCTCAAACTTATTGAAGTAAAGGTTTGTTGTTCCGACCATGTTAACCTGTCATATCATGTACTGGTAAAGAGTAAGCTGATATCATCTCTTGTTCCAATTTATCTTTTTCCATTTGTGCTTGTGATAGAATATCAGCTCCATTAAATTGTACGCCTCCTGGGAGTTGCATACCTGTAAATTTAGATAGGTTTGAACCCCATTGATATTTGATTAAACATGTTGTGTATTCTGCTAACCATCTATCACCCCATAGATCAGAGTATGTATCACCATCAAGCTTTTTGTATACATGAGCTACAATAAAGTCACCTACGTTGAGCTTTTCCCAATCCATATCAATATGAAGTTTGTTTACATGTCTGTTATATCTTATTGGTTGTTTACCAACTAATATCTCTTCAATCATTCTAATGTTCATGAAGTTCATGTAGAATGGAACAAGATCATATCTTGATAGATCGTACAAATCATTTAATGCAATTTGATATCTGATATTGAATAAGTTGTTTGTACTAGTTGCATCACCAATGTCAAAAATATTAACAATTCCAATAACACTATTAGGTATATCAATATATTGGTTGTCAAGGTCTGTTTGTGTAACAGCATGTTTTAAAAATGTTTTCTCAGTACCATCAAAGTGATAGTCTTGATAATATGCTAGCGCTTGATCAATACGATCCTCTACTTGATCGTCATCAACGTTTATCTCAATAACTGGTTTACCCAATCGTCTGAGACACAATTCTTTGAATGTACTTCTACTATTTGGTACGGCCATTTGTTATCCCCAGGCTGCATCGCCATTGGCGTATAAAATTTGTAATCTATTACCACTACCATCTTTCAATGCTGTAGTTACTTGTAAGTTTGCTCCAACAAGAAAATCTGAAGATGAATTAACACAATTGAATGTTACTACTGTATCGTTTGCAGTTGCTGTGACACCTCCAGCTGT
>TARA_R110001606_G_scaffold23693_4_pt1 | contig 46045 bp, 50 predicted proteins | sample TARA_R110001606 | Tara Oceans TARA_R110001606 (sample SAMEA4398315) | marine metagenome | biome: Polar Biome; feature: [SRF] surface water layer (ENVO:00010504); material: water (ENVO:00002006), including particulate matter (ENVO:01000060) such as... | depth 5 m
AGCTTGAGGTTTTTGTCTTTCAGGATACTTTTCTCTTGTCTTAGGATCTACTTCGTCTTTATGGCCTGATGGTACGGAATAACTCACACCAGTTGGCCCATATGCTTTGCCTTCTGAGACGTTATGTTGCCCTCCGCAATGATTACATGAAGAATCACACCCACATTTTCCTGCTTCGTCAATTTTATTATCGCAACATGAACAGTTATCACCTACTTTTTCTGCAGCTTCTTTTACTTCTTCAGATGCTTTTTTAATACCTTGAAGTCTATTATCTATCTTCTTTTTATTAGTTTGCATATTAGGAGTAGGAGCTTTTAAAGGATTAGCAACATTTACACCGAACTTAATACTATTTTTACTTAAATCATTTGCAGCTTTATTAATATATCTGCTTTTCATATCTTTTGAAATTTCATCAATAGTAGATTCATTAGTATCTCCCATCTTTTTCAATTTTTGATAAGCTTTGCCAGAACCAGTAAGTCTTTTACCAAACTTTTTCTTTATTTCTGGATTATTTGTTTTGAAAGCACCAACCATTCCGTCTTGTGCTTTCTTATGATAGTTTTGCAAAGTATCTTTTGATAGTTCATCAATAGCAGATTCAGGTTTATCTTCTCCTAATTTCTTTGTAGCTAAATTAATTCCTTTTTCTCTTTTTACGTCTCTATCATTAGCATTTTTATAACTAGCACCTTTTCCAGAATTATTAGCATCTGCGGCTCCCATTACATATCCGGATGCCCATCTATGACTTGAAGCTTTTTTAGTATAATTAGCCATAGTTTTTTTAGATAATTCAGATACAAGTTCTTCTTTCATTCCTATTGATTTCCTATACTCAGCTCGTTTTGCGTCTGATCGTGCATTAGCTTTCTTAACAGCGTCTTTAGATGCAATACCACCTTTATACTTATCTCTCCAACTGTAATCTACACCTGGCATATCTGAAACTTTATTTCTTATACCATATCCAGTTTTAACTACTGCTTCTTTTTGATCTGCTTTATCCATATACCTATGAGCTAATTTAACTGAAATTTCTTTGAGTATATCGTCAGCTGACTCGTCTGTAGATTCTGCATCTTCACCTGTCATTGCTTTCATTCTAAAAGCTTTCCTAACTTCAGCTTTAGGAGTCTTTACAATGTCACCAATTAAATCCATATTCTTTAGCATCTTTCTAAGTTTAGCTTTAACCATACCAGCTGATGAAGCAATCATATACATGTCTGGAAGACCTGTAACATTTACTTTAAAATACATTTCTTCTGAAACAAAATCCATTTCTTCTGAAAGATTTGAGTCAGGTGTAATAAATTCAGCGAATTCATTTAACTTATAATCATGTTTGTTCATAGCTGCGGTCCTTGATTGTTGTGTAGTATATTTATTGTTTCCGTCTACTGGAGATATTCTAAAGCCTTGCTCTAATTCAATATCTTCTGGCACGCATTTGTTTACGCGCTTGCCTTTGTTCTTTCCAGTACCTTTTTGTGTACCTGCTTTTTTGTAACCATCCCAACAATTTTCTGGTCCTGCTACTTCAGCTAATTTATAAAAGTCTTTCAACTCATTTACTATAATAACTGTTTTTGTGTCAGCGGTTTCATTTTGAACCGCGTTTTTGAATAAACTAAAATAACCGAACTGTGCTTCTGCATCTTCGGGTGAAATATAATCTACATCTACAAATAATTGATTGTATTTGTCTTTCATGTCTAGTGAGACTCGTGATTTAGTTAAACCTCTTACTAAGAAGGGTAACATTATATTATCTTTAAAATTTACTCTGAATAATCTCATACGTTATTTATTAAACCATTGAGTCCTTTATATAAGAGAAATTACCTTGTTTATAGAACTCTATTAACGACTTAAACCTATCACCTGTCTGAGCTTTATGAGATATAACCCATACATTAGTATCTTTCATCTCACCTAGAATATCCCATAGAATATCAGTAGCTTCAGCATCTAAAGAACTATCACCTACTTCATCCATAATTAATAGATTAGTATTAACTGAATTTTTAAGCTTAGCTACTTCTCTCCAAGTAAACATTAAAGCTAAATCAATACGCATTTTTTCACCTTCAGAAAAAGAAGCGTAAGAAAAGTTATCTCTATATCTACTCTTAATTATTTCATTAAAGTTTTCATCTAAATTAAACGAATAGTTAGCACCCATTTTATCTAGATACTTATTAATAAGTTTATTCATAACAGGTAAATACTGCTTAATAATCTTTGCTTTAATACCAGTATCTTTTAATAGTACTTTACATACTTCTAAGTAATGTTTAGTCTCCATCTCTAAGAGAGACTTTGCATCGATATCTTTTTGATCTGTTTTCTGACGCTCTAATTCGTTAGTAGCTTCTTTTAACGATTTCGTATCAGCTTTAATATTTTTACTATTATGTAAATTAGTTAAGTAAGTTTCTAACGAGTTAATATTAGCTGTAACTTTAGTTTTATCAGATCTAACTTCAGTAATTTGTCTACGTATGTCATTATAATGCTTTGACTTATCTTGAAGAGACTGTAAAATACTATCTGCAGTATTAATAACATTTTCAAGTTTATCTTTTTTATCAGTATGGGTGGTTATTTTATTATGTTTGTGGTCAGCTGTAAGAGGTTGCTTACATTCAGGACATTCATCTTTATCACTATAGAACTCTAATCTTTCTTTATGATTCTTTAATTCAGCTTGTACTTTATAAAGTTGATATTCACCTTGTTTTAATTTTTCTTTATTTATATCTTCATTAATAACTTTAGATAATAGTTCATCTATATCTGAATCATAAGCAGTATTTTTTATCCTACATAAGTCAATCTCTGCTCTAGTTCTAGTTTCTTCATTTTCAATTTTATCTGTAGATTCTCTTGAACGTGCATTAATATTTTCTATTAATCCATTTTGAGCTGATATTTTAGTTTGTATTACAGATTTTTTATGTTCAGTATCTCTTACACTATCTTCTAAAGAAGTAACTCTAGATTTTAATACAATATTCATTCTAGAAAATACAGTAATATCTAGAATTTCTTCTATAATACCTCTACGCTCCCAATTAGCTAAATCCATAAAGGATTGATATCTCGCAGAACCTAATATAACTATCTGTGTAAACGATTTATAGTTTAGCCCAATAATCTCTTCTAGTTTTTGCTGATAATCTCTTAGAGAAGCATCTTGAGTTATTAATTTATCTTCTTTATAGATTTCGAAAAAGTTAGGTTTAACACCTCTAATAATAGTATAAGGGGTTTTATTAACCTTTAACTTAAGTTTTACTTCAAGACCCTTTTCATTCACTGTATTAACTAATTGACTCTTAGCTATAGTTCTATAAGGCTTATTAAAGATAGCAAAACACAAAGCATCTAACATAGTAGATTTACCGGCTCCATTAACACCTGTAATAAGTGCTGATGGTGTCCTGCTTAAAAATAATGTTTGTCCTGTATTGCCTGTCGATAAAAAGTTTTTATAAGTTATTTCTTCAAACGTTATCAAGTTCGTCTATCCTCAACGCATCGTCGTAAATTTCAAGCATGAGTTTCTTAATAGCTTCTTTATTATTATCTGTCGCTACGTCTTCTATATACTCGCTTATTAAATCAGTTGTTGCAACCATCTTAATTATATCTCCAACATTATCTTCACTATACTCTTCGAAAGATTCTATAATCTTTAACTCAAAAGGATTAGCAAAATTAATTTGGTCTATAAACTTTTCAAACTGCTCAAAATCTGTTTTCTTTTTAACTACTAATTTAACATACGCATTTGTTATAGTGCTCATATTATAATTTGTTCCATCATCCCAATATATTTTATGGAAATAACTATACGTATTCTCAATAAACTCCATACTAAGATCTGTAGTATCCATTACCCAAAAACCATGCTTACTATCTGCGTCATTCCAGTTCATCTGGTAAGGTGTACCTACATAATTAATATTACCTTTTTCAGACATGGTATGGTAATGACCAGAGATTACATATTTCCAATTCTCAAAGTCAGAAACTTTTAACTCAGCTTTTGCTGTATGACCAGGGTGCATTAACATACCATCAATTTCATAATGACCGATTAATACTTCACCTCCTCTTTTAATAATATCAACGTATTCATCGTTGTTATCCTTACATATCCAAGGCATTAAAGTAAACTTTATACCATCTAGCTCAATAGTAGTACACTCATCATAGAAATGAATATTGTTTTCATGATTAAGAATCTGACCAGGAGAGTTATTTTCTAAAGAATAACGTAAAGGTATATCATGATTACCAATTATACCATAACATGTTATGTCTCTTTTCTGTACTTCTTCTACAAACATCTTCTTCTGGAAAGCCATAGTCTGTAAATTAATCCATTTACGATTATCAAAATAATCTCCAGTCTGTATAATATGAGTAATTTTATTTTTATCCATATAAGGCCAAAAACATTCAGTCCAAAACTTATCTTGCCAGTACTGTACAGTCTGATTAGAGTTACGAGCACCAAAATGAGTATCACCTACGATTGCAATTTTCAAATTATATTCCTTTGTTCTTTAATATGTTATACTCATTTTACATCTCCTGGTTCTGCTTCTGACAGGGGTGTTCCTTTATAAGCTTCTCTATCTGCTTTAGTATAACCTGACTTGAGTCTAAATCCGATTGCTTTTTTAGAAGTATTCTTCTTACCTTCTTCTATATCACCTAGCTTTTGATCAGCTATAGCCCTTGCAGACTCCATCGCTGCTGAGGCAAACTCAGGATTATGCATATGTTCTACTTCAGCTTTTTGAATTAGCTTTAAGTTAAGCTCGTATTTTTTCTTCTCTTTTTTAATAGTCTGTATCATATGTGAGAATAATATTTGTGTGACGTAAGCAAAACCATTATTAAACCTACTACCGTCAAATAAATGCATGTAATTAACTGCACCTAAAATAGCATCTTGAACCATTTCTTCTCTATAGGCATAACCTCTAAAATTAGGAGATAGTGAGAGTCTATTTGACATCTTTATTACACATTCTCCTAGATATTTGTTCATTACTGGTCTTGATTCACCCGCTGCTATTTTTTCTTTACATTTTCGCGCATACTCGTCTAGCGCTTTTGTAAACTCTTTATTATTAACATAATGAGCGTTACCTGGTTTTAACCTAGTTCGTCTTACTGATGGAGCAGCTTTCACTGCAGCTTTTACTTTTACTGGGGATTTTTCTTTATCTGTCATAATTCTATTTTCGATATTTTAAAATCAAATGATTCATCTATGTAAAATTTGAAACGTTCATTTGCGTGTCTTAATGCGAAGTTATCTCTCGCCCGATGTTTAAGATCGTCAACAATATCAAATACAATTGCTTTTCTACCTGTATCTGATACTCTTAAAACGCGGCCAATCGATTGTAAGACTTTGATTTTGGATTTACTTGGATGAGCAAATATGAGGTTGTGTAGGTTTCTAATATTAATCCCCGTGCTAAATACTCCAAGCGAAGCAACGATGATAGTATCGTTGTGCTCTGCAAGTGCTCTAACTGCTTCTCGAGTCTCTTTATCTGTTTCACCTGCAACATAATGCAAATCCTTCTCAGTATCAATTAAGTCAAATATAGTTTTACCATGATCTAATCTACTAAAAACTACTAATGTATTGCCTGGTAAGTCACCAGCCATCTTAGCAATAATTTTATTTCTCTTCTCATTTGTAATAAGAAAATCAATTTCTTCTTGGTATGTATATTTACTTACTGTCTTACGTTCTTCATCTTTATAGTTAAACGTTAAAATTCTAACTTGTAAATCTGATACTTGATTTCTATCTATCAACTCCTTTGTAGATATTACTTTATGTACAGGACCAAATAATCCTTTGAGTACTAACTCGTGGGTTTTAGCTTCCTGTAGTGTTCCAGTTAGACCTATTCTATCTGGACATATCAAAAGATTATTCATAATCTTCTGTATTGACTTCGCTTGTGCGTGATGAACTTCATCAACTATTACAGAACCAAACTGCGCAAACCAACCTGGTGACATTTTATGTATACTTTGCCAAGTTGATACTACACATCTCAAATCTGTATCTTTATCTAAACCTCCAGAAATACCATGTGCAAAAAACTTATTGCTTGAGTATTCTTTAAAGTCTCCTATCATCTGTGATACTAAAGATATAGTAGGTACAATAATAAGTACTTTTCTATCGTGAGTTTGTTCCCACCATCTACATAATGCATAAGCTATTAATGACTTACCAGATGCAGTAGGTGACAATAATAATACTCTTTGCTGTCTTACAGCTGATTTAAATGCTTCTCTTTGATAGTCTCTTATATCAATACGACCTTGTTTATTATAAGGTTTTAATATATTAAGAAATCCATCAAGCATCTCATCTGTAACTGGTTGCTCTCTACCAGGGTAGTCAAATTTATTACCTTCAAATTCTACTTTTACATCTAAGTCTTTTGCAAACTTAACTATCTCTTGCCATAGTCCTGCATATAAAGTATAATTACGTAAATTGACTAACCTTATTTTACCATCCCAGAATTTATTTCTATACTGAGGAGAGAATTCAGCTCCAGGTACTTTAAAAGTAAAGTAGTCTGATAATTGTTGAAGGTCATGCCTGTCACCGTCGAAGGTAAGATAGACATCGTCTTTCTTTCTAAATACTATCATAACTCACCAGAAGTAAACTTTATCCAATCAATTGCAGATCTTATAGATTGATTTCTCCATTTAATCTGGTCTAGTATATGTGACACACCTTCTAATAATATATCCATATACTCTATTCTTTGTAATAACTTAACGACTTCAGGATCTGTATTGATATGCTTCTCTATTCCTGATTTAGTTTTCAACTTTAAGTCAAATGGTTTGTCTTTATATTCATCGGAAGTAGCCTGACCAGTATAATACAGTTCTTTATCTTTTCTTATTGACTCTAACTTATGTGAGTAGGCAATCTTTTTCGTTTTAAGGTCCATATATATACGCAAATATTTATGATGTAATTTAGGTACATCAGCAGCGGTTGCATCAAGATTGCTCCTATCAATAAAAGCATCTTTTTCCCATAATTCTAGTAACTCTTCATGTGTTATCATATAAATATTATAGTATGAAAACAGATAAAGTTTACTTACATCAACATATTAACCGAATGACTCATGAGTCTTTTCGGTTTTTTTTATCCCTCACACAATTAAAATGGAGTCAGCACATATGGGCAGAGCTAAAATATCAGCAAAAGCACGTAAAAAGGATCATATTCCTTGGAAAAAGGAAACTTTTATGAATGAAATTCACAGCGCGGCATCCTTCCATATACAACCTAAGAACCCTACACAACAATACTTACTTGACTGTATTGAAAACTATGCTATTACAGTCGCAATTGGACCTGCAGGAACAGGTAAAACGTATTGTTCAGCAATGAAAGTTTCACAATTATATCTCAAAGGAGGTTATGATAAAATAGTATTATCCAGAGTTAATATACCAACGGGTCGTTCGTTAGGTTTTTTTCCAGGAACAGTACAAGAAAAAATGGCACCATGGTTGATGCCTTTAACTGATGTTCTTAAAAAAGGTTTAGGTGCAGGTCGTTATACACACATGGAGAATAAAGGCGAGATAGAAGTTCAGCCTATTGAAACTATTAGAGGAAGATCATACGAAAATACCTTAGTACTTGTTGATGAATCACAAAACTTAACTATAGAAGAAATAAAAGCTATTTCAACTAGATTAGGTGAAGGTTCAAAACTTGTATTGTTAGGTGATCCTAATCAATCAGATGTAAATAGCGGTGAAGGGTTAGTACAATTTGTAGAAATGTGCGCTAAGTATAATATTGAAATACCTATTTGTAGGTTTGGTATTAATGATATTGTTAGATCAGATATAGTATCTCAATTAGTAAAAATGTTTTATAAGGAGAGTCTCTAATAATTACCTGTTGCGTGTGGTGAGTGTATTAACTTAGCATTAACCTCTTCAAGAGCTTGCTCATAGTACAATTCACCACTCGCAACTTCTTCTTCCCAAGTTACCGGAGCAGAATTATCTGCTTTATCAGTAATATACTTATATACAATAGTCTCTAAATTACATATTGAAGCAGCTTTAGCAATACTATAAGCTTCCATTTCTACCATATCACAAGCTACTCTTAGCTTAGACGGCTCTGTAACGAATATATCTCCACTCCCGCAAGTAGCTCCATAATCATTTATATTAATAGCAGCAGTTTTATCAGTTAGGTGTAAACCTGGTTCTAATCCTAAAGCAGTTAAATTTACATCATGTTGTATTACTCTAGCTATACGATATAACCCATGTTTAACTGTTATACCCCCTGCAGTCCCGAGGTTAATAACTCTTTCTGGTTTGAGGTCCATGATTAATTTCATGGTGTTAATACCCGAGTTAACCTTACCTACCCCAACTTGAAATACATTATTATATTTTCTGAATAAATTTGGAGCTTCTTTAGATAATGCAAATACGATTATATCTTTAAACTTCATTAATGCAACTCCTTACATTGACACCTAACTCTTCTAATCGTTTTGTACCATTTAAAAATGTAAGATTTACTAATACAACACAGGTTATATTATAATACTCTATACCTAAATGATTATGAAGTAAATTACAAGCTGCTTTTAGAGTTCCACCAGTAGCTACTAAGTCATCAACAATAAGTACTTTACGATTTCCGGTTGGTACTGAGTTATTAATTTCAATTGTATCTTCACCGTATTCAAGTTTATAACTTTGTTTATAAGTATTACCAGGTAGTTTACCTTGTTTTCTTATAACATGAAAAGGTAACCCTTTTAATAAAGCTACAGGGCTTCCCCATATGAATCCACGTGCATCTAAAGCAAATAAATCTTTATGATTATTTACTTGCATTGTAAACCAATCTATGCTATTCTTAAACTTAATAGGATCATTACATATCTCTACTGTGTTTATAAAATTTATTCCTGGTTTTGGAAAATCTTTGTATCTGGGTATATTAATCATACATCTATTATAGTTTAAAATAAATATATTTTACAATAAACTTATCCGCGCTTTTGACTATCACTTAAAGGTAACTGTTAAGATAACTTAGGCCTCGCCGACCATACGATAGGGGTCACTACCGATAAGTATACGATCAGGCTGCTCTCTTATACCATTAACGTATCCTCTCCAATACATAGCATTGATTGTCTCTTGAAACAATTCAGACTGTTCTATTTTACCAATAGAATAGTTACCATCTGTATCCCATACATCACATACAAAGTGCCATCTATCAGTATCATTATTATTAGCTACATAATGATAAGGGTGAACGTTACACATATAAGCTGTACCTTCTTCTAGTTTATACGACTTATCATTGTATACAAATTCAGTTCCGTCTGTATGGATAGGTATATGTAACTTAAAACCTCTTCCATCTGAATGCTTTTTAATCAACTCTCCTGGTCCTAGATATGATAATCTACATCTACGAGGGTTCATATTTTTACTTATAAGCATGTCTACAATTTCTTTAAAGTAACCTGTACATGCTGAGGTAGGTTTATCATGATCTAACATATGATAAACTTTATTTTCTCTACACCAATTGAGATCAAATACTACATCAGGTAAAGATAATATCTCTCCGTTGTAGTCCCACGCTCTATAAATTTGATTAAATCTATCATATTGTATATCTATATGATAGCCAAAACCGCTTACAGAAGAGCCAGAAGAAGATGTAACTGATACACCATGCAAACCACCTTCTCTATTTTTATGAATATTATGTTCTAGTAGAACTCGTTTTAACTCTGACTTAAGTCTAGGTAAATCGAATTTCCATCCATTAGTAACAACAAATAACATTTTTATACAGCAAAACTTTCACCACATCCACATGAAGCTTTTGAGTTAGGATTACTTACTTTTAAGTATGCTCCGCCTAGTTCGTTAACCCAATCTACAGTACAACCTATTACAAACATTTCTGAAGTTCTATCTAATACTAGAGTATTATCTATTAATGTACCATCTTTTACTTCATTAACAAAATCCCATTTATATTGAAATCCACTACAACCACCACCATATACACCTAAACGCACATATTTCGAATCTTGATTAGCTGTTTGTGTTGTTAAATATTCTTTTGCATTATCTGTTAGAGTAACCATTAAAATAACCTTTGTGCAATAGCTGTAGTTACAATTAATACAGCTAGCCCCCATATCTTCATATCAAATTTAATCATAGCTTGTTTATTTTCTTCAAGCTTTTCTTCTATTCTTTTATACCGTAAAGTACATTCAGCTTCGTGTACATTTAATTGCTCAATTAATTGCGCAGTAGTAGGCCTTGTAGTTAAAGATGGTTTTGTAACAATCTTCATTTGCATTTTAATTTTTATGAATTAATCTAGACATTGCAGATGCAATTGTGTTAATATAAGTTTTTGTCTCTTTAATAGAGCCCTGAAAATGATCATGTGACTTAGCTGCATGGTTCTGTAATTTTCTTTTATCATCTGCTCTATGCATTTTTTGATGCTTTTGCAGAAATTTCTGTGCATGCTGTCTTGTTACTTTGTGAGACTTACCGTCATTAAACTTTACATCTTTATTACCATTTAAAGATACAGATTTTCTAAGTTGCATAACAATATGCTGACCTTGATTACCTTCTTCATCTTTATCTGCATCTTTATAGATGTTTTCACTAAAATCTGTAAAATTTTTCATATTATTATCCTTTGATTAATTAATATATTTATTAAATTGAATTATTGTTAGCTATGCCATTTGTAAATGTTTCACATTCAAAATACATATATCTAAAAGCTATACTACCTATTAAAGGTTCAACATCTAATGATGCAGCATTATAATTTGGTCCACCTAAACTAATAGGAAAGGCGTTCTTAAACTTCCAACTGACTATAGGTCTATTACCCGCATCAGTTCCAAATAACTCGATGTGAGACATAGTTTTAGCAAAGTCGGGTGCGCTTGTCTTAATCAAGTCTTTGTAAGTAGCTGACTGAGCTGTATCATCAGGTGCGTTGATACCTTTCATCCATAATAGTAACTCTCTGTATCCTGCAAAAGCTTTATCAATAAGATATGTAAGATCTAAAGTACCGTAATCGATTCCGTCTCCTGGTATATAAGACCTAGAAGGGTTCATCATATTAGGCATGACAGCTTCACCTCCACTAAGAGTGGGTATTGTAAACTCTTGTACTGTAAAGACTATTTTAGGTAATCTTTCACAAGTCAAGAAATAATTCTGCGGTGGAGTAAAAGATAACTCTATTTGATTTTTTGTTATAACGTCTGTATAATTACTTGCCATTTACTTTTACCTTAAACTTTAATAACAGTCCCATCTTATTTATCCAAGATAGTGTTCTCATCCTATTATATTCAGTATGAATAGAATCATGACTTTCAGGTGTTGTATTTTTTTTATTCAATGAACTACAATGAACTTGAATACCATCTAATACCATTATATTACCCGGTAACCAATCGAATGCATTTTCAACTGTAAGTCCTGTTAGTCTTGTATAAGGTAAATGATATAAACACTCTTCATATAACTCTTTATCAAATTTAACACTGTTTAAATTTTTATTTATTTGCTTGCCATATGCGTCGTAGTATTGTAGTATAGAGTAATCTGTATGACCCTTATAAAATGACTCTTTATAGTTTTCTATATTTTCTCCACCTATTAAATCACATGAATAATCAACTAATCTTTGTTTCATTAATACTAATTTACCTGCATTAGTATTTTGATTCTCTTTCATGCCACCTACCCACAAAGGTATTACTACATTTCTATAGACGGTATAATCATTATCGTTAATTATATTTTTTTTCTTTATGCCGCCAAAAGGTGAATTTAGATTACTATTTTCTTTACTAAAACTATCAATATGTACACCATAAGGCTGAGCTGTAATAAAGTAGTTGCCACCAAACAATTCTCCATGTATACTACCTAAACGGTCTTTAACTATTTCATAAGCTTTTTTAATAATGGATTCTCTACCCGCAATAAAAATATTTCCATAAGCGTTTTTTCTTGGCATACCACCTGTAAAGGCTAGCTTCCATAATGCTTCTAATTCATCTGGTTTTATTACATTTTCAATAAGCTCTGAAGGAGCTAAATTTGAAAGCAAGGTATCTTTATCTAGTTTCACTCTTTATATTTTTCTTTAAAGTCTAAAAAGTTAGCGACATTTTCATTTTGAATTAAGTCAAGAATAATTGTTGTTACACTGAGTTCTTTATTTGTCATGTGCAACTTCTCAGACAATATAGCTATCTGATGCTGATAGTAAGCTATTTCTTTTTCTTTACGTAACTTCTGCTCTATAATATCAGATAGCTGTATTATTGTATTACTTTTTTCCACGAGTAGTTTTCTTTTTAACTGGCTCGTTTTTATTAGAACTGAAGCCACTTAGCTTGTTCATAATCCATGCTTGACCGATAATTGCCCAGCCAGGTTGTGGAATATTCCAACCTATAAATGCTCCTACTAATAACCAAATAATAATGTCTATCATAATGACCTCCTTTCGTTAATTGTTATCTTATATTTATTACCAATGAAAATACCTACCTGTAGTTGTATCTTCAAATCTAGTCCCGTTTACTTTATCTAATTTTTGTGTATACTCTACAAACCTATCATAGTTTAGTTGATTAAATTTAGTTTTAATCATATTATCTCTTAATATATGTACTTCTAATCTCATAACCCTTGCCATAGCTTGCTTAATAACCATAGGAAAAACAGTAGGACTTACGTAAGTAGGCTTCATAGCAAAATTATTTAAACTAAGACCCTTTAAACCTGTAGGGGAGTATTTCTCCATATACTCTAGTAGTCTAGTTGAATCTCCTATTGTATGAGCTGTATATAAGGGTTTAAACCCCCAATCAGCACCTACTTTAATTAACCTCTGTACATTATCATGAAACTTCTTCCAAGAACCGTATACTCTACTATATTCATAAGTCTCATTAACACCTTCTATACTAACTCCAATAGTAACTTTTTTATATTTTTGTAAATCATTAAACCAGTCTGGCCATCTTTGTAAATTTGTTATTATATGAAGGTGTACATTTTTAGTATATTTTAAAGCGTCTAAAAATGTAGATATTTCTGGCTGCATAGTAGGTTCGCCACCTTTAATAGATATACAGACAAGTCCTAGTTTACTTTTTTCATTTACATGCTCTAGTAAATGTTCTGAATTATTAGACGACCATTTTTTTGCACTAACTGTATCTGGTTTAATTACAAAATCCAAACCGATTTTTTTATTAAGGTTCTCCCATTTAGATGAATAATATGAACTGCACATTGTACATGCTAAATTACAAACATTACTTAATTGTAAATCATAAAAATATAGATAATTTTTATCTTTGTATCTTTGAAGAAAACGTCTTCGACTACCGATACCTATTTGCTCTTGAGTAAAGCATTTCTGACAACCAGTTTTAGCTGCATCGTCGGAGAAGTTTTTAAAATGTTTTGTGGTTGTATCTATGTTAGTATCAAAATTAGTACCTCTTGAGTTAAAAACACAACAAGGTCTGAATTTTCCATCCCATCTTACTTCTAGCGCATTTGTCTTTGCCCAACAATCATCATATATATTCGTCATGTTTTATTTATAACAAAAAAAGAGGCTCCTTTTGGAGCCTCTTTTGATCTGAATAAGACCGAGTACTATACGTTATCGACAGCAAATTTTCTGTAATATACGTTAGTATGCGGAGTTGCAAGACCTTGAGATTGGATAGCGTTAGCTCCACCTGCAAATGGATTTGAAACCATACCATATCGGGTTTTAAAACCGATTTTAGGTTGGAAAGTCTCTTGAGCAACAGCTCTAACCATTTGAAGAGGTACATAAGGACAATAGAACATTCCAGCATCCATATTGTTTGCACCCTTATATCCAACAACGATGTAATCACCTGAAGTTGCATATGGGTCAATATAAACCTTAGTTCTACCGTTTAATGTACCAGCGAAAACACCAGAAGTAACATCTACGTCTAGGTTATCTTGGATATTTGAGCTATAGTCTAAAAGACCAGCCATAGTTAAACCAGAAGCAACGTTTGCAGAGCAAAGCATAAAGTTACCTTTACCTCTTCTAGTATCGAAAGCAATACTATTACTTTCTTTCTCAATTTGCAGCATAAGACCTTTTTGTCTTTCTACTGACCATCTACCTTGACCGTCTGCAATAAGATCAAATCTTCCTGCATTAGTCAGGCCAACAGCACCTCTTTTAGCTTGAGAGATAATTGTATAAACAACTTCTCTATTGATCTCAGCTAAGATTTCAGTAGAAAGAATATTTGACAATTCTGCTTCTGCATCTAAGCCATGAACAGCTTTAAGATCTTGTACTAATTCCATAGTGTATTCACTTTTAAGAGCTCTTGTCTTTGCTTCGACAGCAGTTCTTTCAATTGTGAATGACATTTCACGGAAGTTATCACCTTCACCTTCTCTGGTAGTCATACCATAAGAAGAAGTACCTTCTGCACTAACTTTAGCTGCACCGCCTGCAAGAGCAGGGTTTGCACCAGTATTAGTACCGAATGGGTTATTGACAGGTGTTACAGAGTTATCTGTATAACTATCTGATTCTGCAGAAGTTGAACCACTGTTAGAAGCTCTTGAAGGATTAAATGGGTTACCTGAAGTAGACTCATTTGCACCATCAGCATGAGAGCCAGGCTTTCCAGCATTGAATGCAGTACCTGAAAAGTTCGGGAATACTTCATTGTAGAATGCTTCTAGTCCTTCTTCACCTAAGCCTACGTTTTCGTTATTATTATTATAACGAGCTCTTAGAGCAAAGATTAGTCCGGTCGGAGCTGACATAGCTTGTACACCACAAAGATCAAAAGCCATCATTTGAGGCATTGCTCTTCTTACTAGTGATATAATTATTGGATCGTAACCTGCACGTCCAGTTGCATTTATAGTTGCATTGTCGCCGGCGCCTGAAAAGGCTCCACCGAAGGCTGCACCAGATACACTTGATTCCTGAATAACAGACTCTTCTTGAAGAGCTTTCTCTGTATTCTCTAGAACTTGAGCGACAGTAGCACGTCTCTCTCTTTCTTTGATTTCAGGTAAATCATCGTGGTTTATTACTGGGGCCCATTTTTCTGTGAGTAAGTCATAAGACATTAGCTCATCTCCCTATTAAAAACGTTTTGATTTAAAATTTTCTTAGTCATATAATTATATTTTCTTATTTACTTATCGTTTTTGAAAGGAACTGTGCGTAGGCATTCATTGAAGGATTGATAGATTCTTCTAGGTTTACTTCGTCAGTACCGATCACTTCTTCACTCAATGAGGTAAGAAGCTTTGAGCTTTCCTCAGCTTCAGTAAAATAAGCATCTTTCAGATCATTTAACTTGGCTTGGAACTCTTCAGTATCAGTTGCTTCAACAGACTCAGCTAATTTTTCTAGTCTAATTTTCTGGGTTTGTGTTAAATCACTTGATACTTCTTCTACAATCGCAGTTCTTTTAAATTCAAGAACTTCTTTTTGTAATTGCTCAGAAATAGCTTGTTGCTCTTCTGCTTGTTCTTTAAATGAGTCAATCTGTTCTGTTAGCTCATCGACTACAGAAATATCATCTTCTGGTATATCGATATAGTTCTCAGCAAATAATTTTCTCATTCCTGATATAAAGCTTTCTGCAACTTCAGTCCTTAAAGAATATTTGATCTCGAGTTGATTTTCTTCGATCCAATCTTTAACTGCGTAGTCTACATAATCGTTAATTTTAGCATTCAATGCAACTTTCTCTTCTTCAAGTTGTGTATCATATTCAACTTTGATAGTCTCTACAATAGTATCGACCTTTTCATTAACGGCAGTTTCAAATACTACTGCTGCTTTTCTCTTAAAATCTTCTTCAAGTTCAACATCATCTTCACTTGACTCAATCTCTACTTCTTCAGCAGTACCTTTTGGGTTTGCTTTAGTTGGTGTATCGATAGGATCATTAGCTTGACTATGAGGCCCTGTATTAGGGTCACCTGCTTTAGTAGCAGACTTTCCTTTAGCTGCTTCTTTTTCTTCCGGTGGCAAATCTTTTATATTTGCATCAGCTTGAATAGCAGTGTCTTGACCACTTGATGTTGCTAGTTTCTTCATTGGCTCACCAGCTGGTAGAGCTTCATCAACAGTTTCTTCACCCATGTCTTCCACATGAGCATCTGCTCCAGCAATCTTCTTAGCTTTTTCTGCATCTGTAAGAGCTGCATCTTCTTCGACTTCAGCAACTTCTTCAGTCGTTTCGACAACAGGTTCTTCTATTGCTTCCACTTCTTCAACAACTTCGTCTTCTTCTGACTCAGAAAGTATTGCAGCCATTTCAGCTAATTCATTAGAAAAAATTTCTGATTCTTCTTCAGTAAGTTCATTTACTAATGAGTACCATGATTCTTCGTCTAAGTCTTTTAACTTATTCCAATCCCAAGCGTTTGAGCTTTCAGTAACTACAAGCTCTTCAGCATGTAAGACATACATTGCATCGTCAAAAGTAACTTCTTCTTTACTCATAGACTTTTTAATTGCACTACGTCTATTATGTAGATAATCATCTGATTCATCTTCATCACCATCGTTGTCAATATCACCATCGGCTTTACCAACTGGATCTAATTTATTTTTTTTCTTTGCTTCGTCCATTTCTTGGTTATGAGGTCCTTTATCAGGCTCAGCCGCAGTTGAAGCATCACTACCTTTAGCAGTAATACCGTCAATTGAATTTGTATCGCCAGCATTAGATGTAGACTGATCATGTGGACCTTTATCAGCCTCGACCTCTGCAGATGCATCACTAGCAATCTCACCTTTATTTTTATTTCCTGTGTCTACACTCGGCCCTGCACCAGCTGAAATTTCCTTATCGGGTTCAGCTGTACCAGATTCTTTATCTGATCCAGGTTTGATTGTAGCCATATCAGCAGTCTTACCATCGCTAGTTAAATTCTTAGCGTTTACGGCATTTTGATCTGCTTCTTGAATGTTATCTTCTTTCATTGTAGGCTCCTGTGTAGGTGCTGTATCTTCAAGAAGATCTTCTATTACGTTTATTAAATCTTTAGACATGGGGTCCACTCCTTAACTGTCCTTTTATTTATTACTCTTAAAGATCTCTTAAAAACTTATTAAACATATTAAGCTTAACTTCATTTAAATTCGATTTTTTTGCATGCAACAATTTGTTACGCTCTATGTCAAGATCTTGAATTACGAATACACCTGACTCATATATCCATTCAGCTTGTTCAAAAACACCTTCGACAAAAGATGTTTGCGCTGATGGATCAAATACAATATCTGCAGCAGTAGTTAAAATAAAGTCACCTTGCACTTCGTTGTAACCTTCTCTTGTCGGCTTAAGAGAACCTAGTCCTCTTGAACTTACACCAACTGTACATCCATCGTTTACTAAACTTTCAACAATTTTTCCCATAGGGGTTGAAAGTACTTTAGCTTTACCAACATAGTAAATGTCATTCTTTTCTAGAGATTCAGTCATAATGGCTGCTCTTTCAGGATTAACAACTGGCTCAGCTGGGTGATTTAGTTCACCTAATGCTCTTTTCTTATCAATATATTCTTCTTTGTACTTATTAACAGCGCCGTCCATAACAGTCTGGGGATATATCCTACCGTTCCTGTTTTCTTTTACAGCTTGAAGAAAAGGACCTGTAATATACATACGCTTATTACTACCTTTTCCTTCAGATAAAATTTTCATATCCTCTAATAGAGTTGATTCAGCTATTAGTTTCATCTGATAAACCCTCTCATTTCAACTATAACGTTTGGGGCTGTTCCAATTGCGTTAATTGTTTTGTGTAGCACAGCGCTTGATCCTGCTCCAACAACTGTCATAGGCAATCCACCAAATTGAGACATTACCCAGTTACCAGTTTCGAATACTTTTTCATTAAATGAAATATCATTAGGTCCCATATTGATAACAGCATCAATTCTATTAGGAACAAAGCGTTTAATCTCACCAGTCTCTAATGTAAATTCAAATAAATCTGAATCAGTAGCACCGGATGTATCAATGTGTAGAGTAACCCTGGCTGAGTTTTGTTCTTTCGCTGATATTCTTTTTGCTGTAATAGTGTTTGCCATTTTAGTTCTCCAAACCTGCTAAAGATCTATTACGACCTTTAATTCTCTTTTTAGTTATTTTACCAATACGTGCTGCTTTTTTCTTTTTAGCAGAGCCCATGGCTTTCTTAGCTCTTTTTAATTTTATTCCTAGCTTTTTCATTTTAGCTTTTTGTGTACCAGTTTGCGGTAAACATCTTCTTCCTGCTAACTTCATACCAGGAGCACACTTTTTCTTTTTAGTAACTTTACCTTTAGATCTTCTGAAGATAACCTTCGCCATTACTTCATCAATTCTTACTTCTATTTCAGTATCTTTATCTTCTCGTACTGCAGGTAAATCATATACTTCATAATCTTCTGCAAACAAAGCTGTTTTTATAGCTAAGTAAGTCTTAATACCTTCATGGTAAGCTGATTGATCTTCTATAGCAAACTCTAAATCCCACTCTTCACCGCCTTCTTCCATCGGTTCAAAGTCAATATATTCTTGTGGACACTGACACTCTTTACTACTCTCATGAGGTTCACAATCACAATCATCTTCTTGATAATCATCTTCTCTTTCATTTAGTTTTGCTTCGTAAGCATCAACATCGTCAATATCAACATCGATGTATTCAACGAATTCAACTATGTCTAATTCTTCTTTGAATAATTCAATTTCTTTTTCAGAAAAGATAGATGAATCAACAGCTTCGCCTTCTTTTAAAGAAGTCATAAGCTTTATTTTTTGATCTTCATAGATCCTATTCTTCAGATTCTGTAGATTCATTTTCACCATCTTCTATAAACTTTGAGGCCAAGTCTTGCTTAATTTGTTGCAAGTGACCGAATACTCTTTGATCCATTTGAGATTTGATTGCATCTTTTAATATACTTTCATCCCCCATAGCTTTTGTAAAATCGAACTTATCCATAATATTTATTAACCCCACAGAATAGAGTCTAGCTCTAACTGATTATTATTGCGCAATTCATCCATTAATGCGGTATTTTCTTCTCTGCCTTCGTTATATAACGTTTGGCCATCGAGTTGAACCCCACCAGGTAAGTCGGTATTGTTATATTTCTTAAGATTTGCACCCCATTGCATTTTAGCTAATGAAGTTGCATATAACTTAAGCCAACTATCTTGATATACCTGACCGTAAATTTCTGGATCAGTTATAACATAACATTCTGCTAACATATAATGAGCTTTTTTACCACCATTAGATGCTCTTGATAATCTTTTCATGTCTGTATCTAAATACAATCGGTTTTTATGCTTATTAAATCTAATAGCAGGTGCAGTATTTAGCATAAATTCTATATGTTCAACATGTGTCTTTTGAATATAATAAGAAGTCAGACCACCTCCACCTCCACCATACATCATATCAAAGTTATTAAGAAAGTATTGATATTCATAATTATACATACCAGCTTGACTAAATGAATCTACTTTAGCTATTTTTGTAACTGAAATAATATCATTAGGTATCTTAACACCTATCTGTCCACTATCAGTGTATATAAGATTTTGATCTTCTAGAAGTTGCTCTTCCAGAGTCCAATATTTTGCAAAACCTAAACTATGAGAAGCATCAGAGTCTGTTTTAATATAAACTCTATTACCTGCAACATTGTTTGTCTTATGCATTACTCTCGCACCGGCTCTATATGAACTATACTTATCCGAATCAAAATCTTCTGCACCCATCTCTTGATGTCTTCTATTATTTCTAGCAACAAAGTTAGCATCGATCTTAATAACTCTATAAGCTCGCTCAGCACCATCGTAGTGATACTCTTGATACATCTGTACTGCATCATCGATACAATCTTCTAACTGTACGTCAGCTATCTCTACGTTTATGACAGGCGCGCCTAGTCGACGTAAAATGTAATCTGCTAATTCTTGTTTACTATTCGGAAGTGGCATCTGAGTCCTCTACTATTACTTCTGTATTTATTTCTAAATCAGAACTGTTTTCTGTGAGATTTAACGCAGGTGACCTTTTATATTCGTCATACATGTTGACATAGTCGTTATTAGCTACATCATTAGGAGCATCAATGTCTTGTATTTGATCTTTCTCCATTTCATCCATAATCTGTTGATCAATTCTTGCAATGTCTTCTTCAGTCTGACCAAGTATTTCTTTTCTAATATATTCAATTGAGAAGTATTTACCTACATATTCAGATGCATCTCTTAATACATTTAATTGATCACCTAATACTTCAATCTTTTTTAAGTTTTCGAAATGTGTATCTGAGATATAATCATAAGTTATATACTGTCTCATCTCTTCAAATTCACCTGTTGTACATACACCTTTAAGTACTAATTGAACTCTCAAGACTTCATTAAAAATTTCCGCAAACTGTTTTCTAATTCTATGAATAAACTTTGTAAACTTTAATTCATCTCTAGAAATATCAGAAGCTCTCCCTAATTGAAAATTGTTATCTTGATTAACTCTTGACGTAGGTACATTTAAAGCTTGATATAATTTCTGTTTAAAGTATTCAACATCGCCTAAATCCCCTAAATTTGCTCCTCCGGGTAAGGTAGTTATCTCGGTTCCTTTAGAACCATCTCTTCTAGGTAACCAAAAATCTTCTAACATCGACATAAACTTACGACTATCTCTTACCATTCCAGTAGAGGGATCATAGTCAATTTTATTTCTGTATCTATTCATCATGTCTTTAATGTATTGTTCAGCTTTAATTTTAGGTAACTGTCCTACATCTACGTAAAATATTCTTCTCTCAGGCGCTCTTGCTATTCTATAGACAATAAGAGCATCTTCCATTGATCTTAAGTTATTAAAAGGCTTAATAGCTTTATCTAAATAACCTACAATAATACCTCTATTTCTATCTACAATACCAGAGGGACAGAATATAACTGAATCTCTAGAAAGTTTAGCTGAAGCATTTAAATTCTTATCAGGTGAAAATTCAAACCACTCTTCAACCTTTGTAAGTACAGGTACACCTGTTTGCTTATCTTTTTCGTATTGAGGCTTAACGATTCTTTTAATCTTTAATGCGTCAATGCCTCTTAATTCTTTTATACCGTCTTTAGGAGCTTTCTTATCAATAATAACTTGATAATAAATTCTACCATCTATATACCAACTACGAAACATATCGTATGATTTTTTCTGAAACTTTAATAAATGTAAAACATTTTTAAATTCAGTTCTAATAATTTTTTTAATTCTTTCATCAATATTAAGTGTATCTAATCTAATAGAAATAGGAGCACGTTCATGCTCAACGACAAAAGCTTCATTAACAATATCATCAATAGCGGCGTCAGCTTCTGGGTAGAAACTAACGTCGCGGTATTGAGTTATTAATGCAGATTCGTTACGAGCTTTCTGATGTTGTTCGTAGGAATAACCAATCCTACCACCAACAGGCAGTTCAGTGCCGTCGTCCATTTCCATAGGGATAGGACTAGGCTGCTTTTTCTCGTTCTCCGGAGTTACTAATTCAAACCCAAAGAGATCTAATCTTTTTTCTGCCATTTTGCTTCCTCATAATATAGACTTATAATACTGTTATAGTCAGAACGAAATTTCTTTTTTCGTTTAACCAACGTTATCTGTAGTATTACTTGTCCAATATTGAAATGCAATCGTTGCACTGAACTCTTCAATTGTATCAGTAGCATCAAATGACATGTCGATAGGGTCTACCTGTACAGGAAAACATCCTCTAAAGGTATAAGTCTTCTGAACCTGATTACTCTTATCTAATTGTTCAACTCTCCAGTCTTGTATATAAGACTGTACATTTGTACCTAGTACAGTTGTACCATTTACATGTTGATTAATTTGATTCATCCATGATTCAAAAGCATTACGAATAGCAAAGTTATTATCATTCATAATAGTGATAGTCCAATCTTCGAATATTCTATCACCAGCTACTTTTAATTGTCTACCTCTAAAAGGTACAGGTATCTCACCAATAGTTGAAGGAGGTAATTGAGCACCTTTAATTAAAAAAGATCCCAACTGTGAAAGACCAAGACCAGTTGTGTCAGTGTCAGTAATACCACCCGGGAAGGATGGAATTACTCTGAAATAATTTGGTCTAGCTCCGCCGCCTATTAAAGCAGCTTTAAAGTCATCTATTCTTAAAGTCATATTACGCTCCTGCTACTTCTTCAAAACTTACACCGGAACGAACCGCTACAAAGTTTAGAGTGATAAAGTTAATAGAACGGTTAGGTTTGATATAGATATCTGCTACAAACCTGTTACCGTCAATGACCGCTGAAGTATTATTAGAAGCATCACATACAACTTTAAAGTCCTGTACACCTCTTCTTGCTTTTATATCTTGCAAAAATGGCTCCACAGCTGCTGTAAAGTTTGCTCTTGTAAAATCATCGTTGAATTCAAAAAGTTGAAACTTAGCTGCAGTTGCAATTGCTTTTTCTAATACTATAAAAAGTCTTCTAACATTAATTCTATCAAAAGCTGAAGGTCTACTCAGTGCAGTTTTATCACCAAATAATAACGTACCTTGTCCTCTAATTGTTACTACAGGATTAATTCTATCTCTGTATAAAACATCTCTATCAGCTTGATTAGGATTAAATGAAAGTTTAACTACATTGGAAACAAAACCTCTATTAAAGCCTGCTGGTGACCACCAAGCATCATTAGTGAATTCTGCTCTTGCAGTTATACCTGCAGTATCGCCAGCCATTGGAGACCAGAAATACTCATCATTGTATCTATCATACATTCTCTTCCATCCAGAATCAAATACTGCATATGAAGTTGAATTGAAAGTTGAAAAATATGTTGCTATTTTTGCTGCTGAAGGATTACTTACTGCGGCATCATATGAAGGTGAAGCAAATACTACACAATCTTTTCTAATTTTAGCTAAATTGTCGATTGCGTACTTCTGTACTACTTTTTGTTTCGTTTCATTAGCTGAACCTGAACCAAAATGATTACTTAATATTAAAGCAATATCAATTTCTTCTGGATCTTTAAACTTATCAAGTGCAATTGTATAATCACCTGCATCGACATCATCTCCAGATGAACCACCATTTAAGTTGTATTTTCTTACACCTGGTAGGGATATATTAGTTACAAATCTTACAAAGTCTTTTTGATTTGCAGTATATATTTGAGAACCGAGTGTAGTTATTTGTTCAGAGTTTGTTATCTGCCCTAGTGGTGCGCCACTTGCATTGTCTTCTGTAAGAACATATATCCAGTTAGATGTATTATTAACTATAGATTTGTAATAATTTAAACCACCATCTGATGTCACACCATTACCTGCTTTAGATAAGCCTTCAAAGGTTTCTAGAACTTCATAAGCTGAACCTGTAATAGATGTATCAGTTGTATACACTATTAAGTGAACTTCATCATTAACATCTGAATCAAAATTATCAGTTGACCATTGAGACTTAGAAGGTGTCTTTTCAAAATAATCAGCGGCTTTAATTGTACCTATTAGATTAGTGTTTTTAAAATCTGAATCAGCTAACCCTGCATCAATTAACATTACACCAATACCGTTTCCTCTGTGACCTGGATATCTTGCATAAACACTACCATTAAACAATGTAGATTCTTCAGCATTGAAGTCGTCTAAATTATTAAGAACAGCTGCTGTTGCAAACCCCGTACCTTGTTCAGCTTCTTGATAAGGTGTAAATTTAACTCCTATTGCTGTAATAACTGAAGGGGATGTAGCTGCTGCTGGTGTAGTAAAAGTAACTGCAACATCACCGGATATACCAGCTGCACCGTCAGAATCAACTGCTGCATCTGTAGCATTACCTTCGGCATTAATTGCGTTCTTCATAATGGTTGCAATATCACCTATAGATGTTACATCATCAGAATCTGTTACTGTAAACTGGAAAGCAGTTCCACTTGTTACTGCACCAATAGTTACTGTTTGAGTTTTATGACCGTCACCGTCTGAATCTGGAAATGTAAAAGCAGGTGTACCAGTTAAACTGATAGTGCTTTTTCCTGATTCTAACGTAACGAATTCTGATGCAGCGTTTCTAGCTCCATCAGTTAGAATTCTTGTGATCTGAACTGCATTGGCATAACTTAAGAAATTAGCAGCTGTATACCAATCAGATCGGGTACTTTCTCCTGCTACAGTTGAAACAACTGGATTACCGAATTTAGCTACTAAGTCTTCTTCCGAAGATATTAAAGTAGGTTCTAAACAAGGTCCCCATTCAAAGTTACCTGCGAATGCACCTGTAGTTGTTGCAACTGCAGGTATGATATTGGTAAGGTCTTTTTCTTTAACCTGTACACCTGGACTAACTTGGAAGGCCATTTTTGCGACTCCTTTAAGACAAATTTTACAATATATTTATAATATCTAAATCTACGATTATGCAGTTGGTAGTGCTATAGTAAATCTAGGATTATCCCCACCATGTGAGTTGATTGTAATCGTTAACGTATATTCAGCTATGCTGAATTTTTCTAAGAACGCGTACTCTATTTTATTAGTATCGGCTCTATAGGCGATAGTATTCCAGAAATCTTTACCAATTGGGTGTGTTTCTATATTATATGCTAAGACTCTAAGCACATCTGCATCTTCCATTCCTTTTGCGAGTACTATATTAGCACTAGCAACAGTTGAACCATCACCTGATAATACTCTCCAAGTAATATTCATTGCATTTTCAAGTATGCTATCACTATCAGTTACAAAAGAAACATTTGCTAATGAGTCTGAATCCGTTGGAACAGGTGTTGCTGCTGGTGTGACATTACCTATACCGATATAACTTTCTAATATGGCTACTTTAGCTAAAAGAAGAGTTATTTGTGATTGATGATTAGATGCAACTACACTATCTGAATCTCTATCACTCTTAAGTGTATTTACTTTTACATTGAGTACAGTTATGTCAGAGTCGCCTACTCCACCACTAGCTGATACCTTTTGTGAAAAGTGTGTAAAATCTGAATCTATATCTAATTTAATTCTATCAACATAAGAAGAAACAGTTTGCATTCTACTTGTTTCAGAATCAATATCAGATTTTAAATTTGTTATATCGTTTCTTAAATTAGCAACAACTGTAAGATCTGAATCTCCTATTCCTGTGATAGCATTTAATTTAGTTTGAAATAATGCATAGTCAGAATCTCTATCTAATTTTAACGTATCTACATCGTTTCTTAATGCAGCAACAACTGTGAGATCTGAATCTTCAAAACCTCTTACATTAGATAACTTTGTTTGAAATAATGCATAGTCAGAATCAATAGCATTTTTCAATTCAGATTGTTTAGTTTTTAAAGTTTGAATAAATGTTGTATCTGAATCAACATCTAATCTCAAACTATCAACATTGTTTCTTAAATTAGCAACTACAGATAAATCTGAATCTGTTACACCTTCTATTGCTAGTATTTTTTCTTGGAACAATGCGTGATCTGAATCTAATTTAGCTAATTGTTTATCTTGTTTTGTTTTTAATGTTTGAATAACTAACGTGTCAGAATCTAATCTACTTCTCATAGAAGCAAATAATAATTGTGTTGATGTATGATCAGAATCTCTATCTGATTGTAATATATTAACTTCATTTCTAAGATCAGCTACAACTCTTAAATCAGAATCTAAATTAACTTCAACTATTCTTTGTGCGTTTTCTTCAATAATAGATATGACTTGATCACTGTCAAAACCCGCACCTTGTAATCCTACTATACCTGTATATTGACCACCACTAATATAGATACTTTTATCTGTAAATGATTTACCGTTAGGTAAGTTTTCACCCATAAAATGTAATACACCAGCTTGGTAATCGAAAAACCACTCATCATCATTACCAGAACCAGCTGCAAATAATTGATTTGATAATACAGCAGCAGAATCACTATCTGTTTCGTCATGTAGATAAACTTTAACTTGATAAGTAGAACCAAATTCAGGTGGTATCCAATCTGTAATACCAGTCAACCATGTTCTATTAGCACTAGCTGTTACATCAGCTGAGGCTTCTATTAATTCTGTACTCTTATAAACTTTAACTGTCGCGCTGCTATTTGTAGGTAATGTAGCTGGTATTAAACTTGCTTGAACCCAAGCTTTATCACCTCTGTTTAATAGCGGTGAAGCTATAGATTCATTAGTTGCACCTTTAATAGATTCAGAATCAGTTCTACTAACACCGAAACCTAATTTCTTAAAAAGAAAATCAACTTTTGCATTTAAACTAATAGCCATTAACTTACACTCAATGCTGTTATAGTATCATTTGCTGCTAATCCTATTCTTACTAGAATAACATTACCTGTTGCTGATGATGAGTTAGCTGTACCTAATGTGAATCTAAACGTTCCATTAAGAGCTCCTGATCCTATTACGTCCCCGCCCGTTGCTGCACAACCATTTGAACCATTACCACCGTTTCCGGAATCAGCTCCAGGTACTCCTGCACCCGCATATTGTATTCCACAATCTAACCAACCATTTATATTTGATGCAGTATCTATAGCTGTACCAGGAGCAGCTATATGCATATTTTCGATACCTGTAGAAGATGTTATACTTACATTAAAATTTGCAACTGATGAACGTCTAAAAGCTAATGTAAAATATTGAGTTCCTGTATCACCTGATCTATTAGGGCCAGGAGGAATATATGTACTATAGTTAGTAATATCGTGCTTTAATATTCCTAATCTAATTGTAGCTTCTTTTGTGCCTTGTATCCCACTATCTGAGTCTTCTGCAAATATATCTGTATTGTAATAATTATATGTACCGGTTCTTAATGCAGGTGTATCTGTGGTAGCTGATTTAAAAGCTCCTGAACGAACTGCATTATCAGTAAACCCAGCTCCGAGACTATTCGATACAGCAATAGAAATTTCACTTATACCTGATTGAGCAGATGTGTGTACATTGATACCTGTAGTATTTTCTACGTATGAGCCTGTACCATTAGCATTTGAAGCTCTTACTTGAACTCTATCGACAGTTCTAACTGATGATGAAGTGATAGGAACGCTAAGTGTAGCTAATGTATATGCAGACGAAACGCCCGTGTTAGCGACAGGTATACCGCTGGATAACATGGTGCTAGCACCATCTATATTAGCATATGTATAATTTGTATTATTTGTACCAGCTGATGAAGTGCTTTCTTGATTTGTACCACTATCTATTTCAACTACTGATGTAGTGTCTTTATATGCTTGGCCTGTTAAATTTGATACTTGTATCCCAGCTACGTTTATTGTAGGTGATCCTGTATTGAAATAAGGAATGCCTGAAATATATCTATATGTACCAGCGTTGTTTACAGAAACTGTACCTGCATTATTAATTGTGGGAGCAGCTGTAACATCATCTTTTAACACATGAACAAGATTTGTATTACCTGTAGCTGAATGTTCTAATCTCTGAGCATTTAAACCTGTGCTGTAACCGCTCAATGCTTTAGTTATTTTTGCATCAAATGTTTGATAAAAGTTACTTGGATAAGTAGTTGATGAAATAGTATCATGTGCATCAGCTTGTTGAGATACAACTAAAGATGTAAATGTCCCTGTTTCACCTGATGTAGATGAAAATGCTTTAGCACCATTAGCTGATGCATTTATTGAAGCTGTTAATGTTCCTGCTGCTCCATTATATGAATTGTTTATTGTACTTGTATCTATAGTACCAGAAGTATATCTTCTAGCAGTTGATTGATTTAAACTATCACCAGCTGATAAAGTTGAAAACGTACTTGTATTATCTGTAAACCCTGAAGAAAGTTTTGGACTTGTTCCTTGAGTAGAGTCAGATAAAGTAAGACTTAAACTAGATAAATTTGAAGGAGCTGAAGGAGTTGCTTTTATAGTAAATGTTCTTGCTTCAGCATCTGCTTGTGCAGTTGTACCAGGTGTACCCGTTGCGTATAATCTACTAATGTAAGTACCTGCGGATTCACCTGTATAATCATGATCGATAGTAGCTGCTACTGAACCAGCTGAAGAGTTATCTTCTGTTAAAGTATCTGAATCACCGTCACCCCAACCATAATTTAAATTAGTAGCATGTTGCGAAGTATTAGTAGCTCTTATTAATGCTCTATTTGCGCCAGTTAAATCAACAAAGTCATATAAACTATATTGATCATCACCATTTCTATCTGAAACTGTTACAGCCGTAGCTGCGTAATTGACTCTTAAATCTGGTTCGATAGTTATTTTAAATTCATCTGAGTTAAAAGGTGAAGATGAATGTAAAGTGTTAATTTGCAACTTACCTGTATATGTTACAGTGTGACCATTAACTTGATCTGAATCTTGTAATGTGTATGTATGAGTTAAATTAGATGTACCTCTATCACCAGCTACACCTGAACTAGTATTAACTGATGTATTAGAAGTACCGTCACCCCATACGTAAATGTACGTATTACTGTAAGCAGCATTACTACCTACTCCTGCACTACTATTATTTGTTACTGTTATAACATGACCAGAAGTTGCTTCTTCATTAATACCATCACTGTCGTTTACACTCACAGATGGTGTATGAGTATCATATACTTTATAAAAATTATCTGAATCTGCAGCTGGTATATCAGCCGGATTAGCTGTTGTGTGACTATTAAGTGTCAACGATACGTTGAAAGTTCTATCAACCTCTGTTGCTAATTCAAAAGTATATGGTAATCTTGTACCGCTATTACCTACAGCTCCGCCTTGTTGTGCGTCTGAATCAACAACTATTATAGAACCGTCACTGTCTCCAAAATTCCAGCTATATGAAGCTATTGAATTTGATGTATTAGTTGTATTATTCTGTAAATAAATTGTTGCTCCGTCATCCCAATTAGTGATTGGTGACCCACCAGTACTTGCAGCATATATTGCAAATGAAGGAGCGGGGGTTGCTGTGTACACAATGACATAATTAGTTCTAGTAGAAGCAGAGAATGAACCTGCACCCGTACCACTATTATTTCTTGCTGTAACCCTAACAGTAAAAGGTGAACCATTATTAGATGAGTATGTGTGTGATGGTGTTGAATCAGTTGAATCTGAATCTACGGTTCCGTCACCCCAATTAATATCATATCTATTTGGTGTACCATCTGCTGATGTAGTTAATGTGGTTGTAAAGCCAGCACCACCAACTATTGTATCTCCTACAAAAGATAAATTAGCAACAGCAGTGTTGTTTAAAATATTCCTTGATGCTTCATTTAATCTATCAATTGCATCAGTAATTGTTTCGGTTGATTCTAGTTTAATTAAACCAGTTTCATTTGTTAAAGAGCCGTCTTGTATAGGTGTACCTAGTTGTATACCATTACCTGATGAACTTGCAGCAGCATGCTCTTCAATCATATTAACTATTGAATCAGAATCATGACCAGCATTTAAAGCTAGATGTTGAATAACAGCACTATCAGAATCAAGACGATCTCTCATCTCATCTCTTATAGATTGTATATTACTCTCGTCGGAATCAAGTCTTGACACAGCAGTTTCAGCTCTTACAAGAAGAGTTTGAATTCTTGTTGTCTCAGAATCAAGATCTGCACGGAGAACAGCCGTAGCTGCTCCCGCGTGCTCTAAGACCATGTTCTTTACTACTTCAGAGTCTGTATTTGAAGTGATGGTGTAAACACCTTCACCCTCGGAGTTTACAGCAAAAGCTACATTTACATTAGAACCTGCCTCTAATCTTGTGACGAGAGGTATTTCATCAGAATCGAACATTTACTCTCACCCTCGCATTAGTCAATTAATATTAGTTACCTACAGTACCGTCTGTATCTAATACCCAACCACCAAATACAATAGCATTCGATACGTTTCTTATCTCGAGCTTATGTGCATCAGTAAATGCTAATGAGTCAAATGTAAATGATTGACCAGGAGTAATTGTTAAACCACCTGTAAAAGTCAGACCAGTTGCTAAAGAAGTTCTAATAGCTTGAATCGAAGTTGAATCAGAATCTAAACTTGCAATAATACCTGTAATTTTTGGAGTTAACTGAGCCATAATAAAATCAGAATCAGCGACTTGATTTATTTTAGCTTGAAATAATTCATGATCAGAATCTCTATCAGCTCTAAGTCTATCTACTGCACCTGTAATAATGGATAGCTTAGCAGAATCAGAATCTAAACGTGCTATAATTCCTGGATTAGTTCCTGTATCAATAATAACCGCCCACTTAGTGGCGTCTGCACCTGGTGTTATATTTGAAAAACCACCTGATACTGCTGAGTATGCAATGCCTTGGTGATGAACTGTATCTAATTTTTGGTATGTTGTACCTGCGTTGTAAGCGCCTTTAAAGACGAGTCTAACTCGTCCAAGTATCTGAGTTGCCATTTTCCTATTCCCCTGTGGTTATTGGAAGCCCAAGTAATCATTCAATGATTACCAATTGCTCAAAATATTATTTTTGTGCTTGATTTATTTATTAAATTGTTATGTTAAGAATCTAGGTATTGAAGATTTAACTTTAAAAGATTAACCATCAGAATCTTGTTCGTCTACATAGTGATATTCTAAAATTAGCCACTTCGTACCATTCCAATCACAATAATGAGTTTCATCATTATAATTTGGATATATATCAGTAAACGCATATCCAGCATCTTTTAATTCATCTTCTGTAAAAGCTTCTTTGCTTGTTCTCGTATCACCATTTGATAATCTTATTCTATTTGGTATTTCACACCACTCGATGGGGTATAGTCCTTTATAAGAATAATAATAATTGTGTTTAAAATCTTGTGACATTTTAATAAATTCCTATCCATAGCGAGTCATTTATATTAATAGATGATACCATAGAAGATTGTGTTGTAACAGCATGAACTACTCTTATTTTATCACCACCTGAAAAAGAATAAGATGGACTTCTTGCAAATACAGAAGAATATCGAGCAGCACCACTCACTTCACCGTAAATATAATAAGTACCCGAACTTTGAGTTACAGTTCCATTTCCAACTGAATACACCGTTGATGTACTATTAGCAATTCCATCTGCCGTCCCTGTATAAGAACTACTAGTGCCAGTTGCTAAACCTACTCTGGTGGCACCACTTGGTTGTCCAAGACTACTATAAGAATAAGCAGCTGCTTGAGTTGGAGTAAGATAACTACTTAATAAACTACTAGAACCATTAACTCTTGTCGTACGTGTTTCCCAAGATTGATTACTATTGGATGAAAAGTTCCAAGTTTGTTGTACAGCATTAGAAGAATTTAATACTTGCACTGCCGCTACACAAATGTCATTTATATATGTTGTCGATGTAGTGCATTTAAAGGCTAGATAAATTCTTGCACTTCCTGTATAAGCTTGTTGAACCTCTCCAACATCGTAAGCACCAGTGTAATCACCAGAGCTAGAATCTGTGATAACTCTATTCGATATTTCATAAAATGCAGTTCTGATATCAGTTCCAGTTGCTACTGCATCAGTAACAATTACATTACTAGATTCAATGACTATAGTTCCAGAAGTACTTCCTGTTCTTATTTGTAATTTAAACGCATTAGTTTCTGCATCACCTGGATCCATTTCTGCAACTAATCCAAACGTGAGTACAGTTGAATCGTTGGTATTAGTAAATGAGCCGGCTACACCATTATCGTTTGGAGATGCGGAAAAATCAGCATCATTCATTCCAAGACCAGAAGTAGTAGATATTGTATAATACAAAGTAGTATCATTGTCAATATGTTCTGTAACAAGTGTAAATGTCATAGAGTTTCCCTCTGTAACATTGCTAGTTGAGGGAGTGAGAGATGCGAATAATTCAGTTCTTGGCCATCGGTCGCCTGACCTTTTAATATGAACGTCGTGTAAGTCGTGAAGCCCTTTCGCTGTGCCAGTATTTGTGTCAGCACTTTGACCTATAAATCCACTATTTCTTTTCATTTTATACTCCTAAGCACTAGCTATCGTAACATAACCTTGGTCCCCAGCATTGCCATAACCGACAAATGAAGTACTACTTCCTGAAGAATTAACATAATTGCCTCCTCCTGCTAACGATTCCTTAGTAGGACTAGTATCGGTACTAGTACTTATACCTCCTCCTGTATAACCACCACCTCCGCCAGCTTGGCAACTACCACATCTTCCTGTGCCGCCGCCACCGCCGCCAAATCCTCCTTCATAAGCAGCGTTACCAGCTCCTTGAGCACCACCCGAGCCACCCATGAATGGGCTACCATTACTCGTATTACTAGCGGTACTTAAAGTTTTTCCTTTATACCATCCGCCTTGAACATGATACGGGGAGTTTACAGAGCATAAGCTATTACCTCCAAGACCATTACCTTTCCATCCAGCACCACCACCAGCTTTGTGACCAACACTGTTATTATTATAACCACCGTATCCTAAACTTTGATTAGGAACTAACGCGCCACCGGCTCTAAGAGTTCCTTCGTTAGTTACATAATATCCAGGATTACCAGTTAAATCACCTGCAGCGTCTGGTCTAAGAGAACTAGTACCTGACCAAGATCCTCCACCACCACCTCCAGCAACTATTAAAGGTTCATTGTCACTAAGAGTGTAAAAGACATACGATCCACCACCACCGCCTGAATTATAACTGTTTGTTCCTGCAGCCGTTGTAGGTCTAGCAACTTGACCTACAACTATTCTCAATACATCTCCTTTAGTAAAATCAAATGTTGCTTGCACAGTAGCAGCTCTACCAACTCTAGTAGAAGCGTCATAAGGAAAACCACCTGAACCTCCGCGCATAGTAATTGTATAAGAGGTAGTCACCGGCACCGTAAACATTTGAACGCCGTGTGCACCATTATCTTCATCCGTATTGAAAAATGTAGTATCATTTAACCAGTTGTAAGTTGAGTTATCATAATGCTGTAATAGCTCACCCTTCGTTGGAGGTGTTCTTCCTGTTTTATTTGCAGAAGTAAACGTAAAACTTGAAAAGGAAAATAAAGTCGAACCAAACTGTCTCGCAGCGTCTAAATCATCAATTCTTCTTGAAGAATTTGAAGCACCTTTACCAACAACACTACTATTATTAAAATAATTGAAAGCCATGATTACGCATCATCCAGCTCGTCATATGAAATCATTAAACTTATATCGCCAGCTGCACTTGCAAGTGCACGAATTGATCTATCTTCTTCCATATAAAATGATGTATCTTTTGATATGATAACAAGAGTTGAATCTGCTGGAACTGTAATTGTTTTTGCTAAATAAAATAAACCAGTTGCAGAACCAGCAGTAGAGACATAAACTGTAATATCTGCATCATTCGCACCATCTATATTAGCTGCAATAATTGTGTTAATTTTATATAGTTTATTAGAACTAGCTGGATTTCCTAGCGTTACTGAGGCTGAAGTTGCAACATCGGCATCATACGCGGTTTTACCGTATATTGAAGATACACTAACTATATTTGGAGCTGCCATATTTAAATCCTACTTATCTATTTATCTTATCCAAATACCATTGCCATAGCTATAGCTTTACCTGTAGTAAATGCGTTAGCTGTATTAGTATTTGTAGCTGTTTTTAATTGTTGTATTACAATACTATCACTATCTAGATCTGTTCTCGTCTTAGTTGCTAATGATTGAATAGCCGCGCTATCAGAATCCAATCTAGCTTTAATATTAGTTATGTCTGCATTAGTAGCTGCTATTTCTAAAGCAATACTTGTTCTTACTTCTTGAAGTTTAGCATCATCTGAATCTAAATTAAGTACAACTTGATTTAATATACTTTGTAATGTTTGAATTCTAGAACTATCTGAATCTACATCAACTCTGAGAGATATCAATCTTTCGACTATTGGCTCGAATGCTTGATTTCCTGTTAAGTATAATAAACGGTATTCTGAATCTTCTGTATATAACCCTGAACCTGCTGAATTTGTAGTAACTGTTAATTCACCGTCTGAGTCAATAATCATAACACCATTCGAAACTGTGGAGTTATCTGAATCAATTCTTGTAATTATATTGTCTACTTTATTTTGTAATATGGCTACTTTAGATAAATCAGAATCTTCTGCTCCAACTTGTTGAGAAGCAAAGACTAGTGAACCGGATTCGACTTTTAATATCTGATTATTTGTGCCTATAGTAGAGGGTATTGTTACGTTTCCAACTGTTAGAGCTTTAACATATGCTCCTCCTGAAGTTACGTAGAGGTCAGAGTCTCCAACGCGGAGTCCCTTTTTTATTATAAAATTATTCTGTGCCATTTATTCTTGCCATCTCCGGTTCACTGTCCCCAAAGTCATAAAATAGTAGGAGAGGAAATAAATTCCTCTCCTTCTATAGCTTATTTATATCGTATACTGCTCAATGATTGTATAAGTTGTAGACTGTGCAGATGTAGAGGTTACTCTCAATCTTACATTTCCACCATTTATATCAACATCAATTGCAGATAACGGTAACGCGCCTGTATAGACTATACCATACTCTGTAAACGCTGTATTTGTACCATCATGAGTGATTAGAAGTTCTGAAACTTGCCTCTCACCCGAAACAGTATTTGCAATAGTCACTAACAACTTCATGCCTTTGAACGCACCAGTTGCGTGTGTTAACGCAGTAGCAGCATTCGTAGAAGTTGTAGTAAGTAAATGCGGTTCAATAACTGCCATACCACCGGTATTGGCTGCATTTACACCTAACGTTACTCCACCAGTAAACGATCCTATTAGAGCGTCATCAGAATCAAGATCGATTCTTAATTGATCAACAACTTTCTGTAAGGATTGTAATTTAGTTTCATCTGAATCAAGTCTAGATAAAGCAAGATCAGCTTTCGTTGAAACTGCTTGAATAGCACTATCATCAGAGTCTGCTCTAGCTTTAAGTAAATTTTGAGCAGTAATTAATGAAGTTATGATCGCATGATTAACACTTGAATCAGAATCTAATCTCGCAGTAAATTCAGTTTTAAGTGCAGATATTCTAGGATCATCAGAGTCTAACCTACTTTGAAATTCACCAATCTTACCTTGGATTGTTTGAATTTTTCCAGTGTCGGAGTCTCTGTCTTGTCTTAAAGTTGTAATAGCATTACCAACGGAGTCAATAGTATCAGACCCAGTTAGAACCATTAATTCACCTTCTGAGTCAACAGCAAAGACGCCGTTTTCAGTAAAATGTAATCTACTATTAATAAATTCAGAGTCAATCATAGTTGAAATTGATTCCGAGTCGATAATAGTTGCACGTGCGTTAAGATCGTTTAAACTTTGTTGTATAAGCTGGATCTTAACACTATCAGAGTCTAAGTCTGCTCTTAATGCTGCTGTGTCGGCTGTCGTACCAGCACCTAAAGCTTGAATCCTTGCACTGTCAGAATCTAATCTAGCGCGTGTATCGGATTTGAAAGCTTGCACATCATCTCTATCAGAATCTAATCTAGGATAGACTTGAGTCTTAATAGTTTGTTGTACAATTGAGTCAGAATCTAATCTTCCAATAAGAGCAGCAACTTTCTGATCTAATTGAAAAGATAATAAGTCTGAGTCAGCTAGGTTTAAAAGACCAGCAGCTACTTTTCCTTGGAAAAGAGCATGGTCAGAGTCTAGTCGAGTTTCTATTACAGCAACTTTACCTTTAACCAATCCAATTTCACTTGAGTCAGAATCTAAACGTGATGTAAAATCAGTTTTTAAACTGTCTAATGTTGATTGAATTGCTTGGAGTTTAGTACTGTCCGATTCGTTGTCTGCTAAAATAGAAGCAACGTTGGAAGCAGTAAGATATCCAGAGTTATTAGTTAAAGTACTTATATTATCACCGGCTTTGATAACAGCGTTATCACCGATAAAAATACCCGCACCAGTTTTTAATTTAAGTGAGGTTCCGCCGACCAGACTAAAATGCAGGTCGGAGTCACCAACCATCAGTCCTTGGCGTATTCTAAAGTCTCTATTAGCCATTTATTTTTCTCCTCTACTAAAGGGCTATCAAAGTTAATTACGGATTAGCGTCATATTAATTTTGAATTCGGTTTGATTTGTACTAGTAGTTTGAGATCTCAATTCACAGAAATTCCCGTTTATACTTGCAGAAAATTCTACAACTCTATTAGCACTTGAAAATAATGTAGCGTACTCCGTTATATCAACAGAATCACTATCACAAAATAGTAAAATTTCTGTTACCATCTTGCTGTCTGTAATCATGTCAGTCGCTTGTATAACGAACTTCGCAGATCCGTAGCTTAACTTACTAAACTCTGCTATTTTTCGAACTGATGTAGTTGCCGTAGCTGTAGCTCCAGTAGCATACGTAAAGACTGGAATATCAGAATCACTCTGAAAGTCAATTGTATCTACTAGCATATTCTCAATAGTCAATATTCTATTATTGAGATTGTATTTTAGCTGGCGCGCCATATTTTTCTACCTCTGATCAGATAATTTATTTATTAATAAAAGAAAGTTAAAATCTACCTCTATATACATCATTATACCATGAAGGTAGTTCAGGTAGTTCATCAACTGTTGACCAAACATCACCCCTTGAATCTATTGTCTTATCTAACATACTATCGTATGGTAGGAAACCAATCGGCATAACTTCTTCTTCTATTTCATCTAACTTTTGTTTATACATGTGTTGTTTAGCATTAGTATCTGTCAGTTCTTTCCAGTACTCTGTACCAGCTGCCCATGCAAATAAAACTAAACACATTACTAAGTCATCGTTGCAGCCTGGTTCAGCTTCAAAAGAACCAGATGTACCTTCACTTTTTCTGACAAATGTAGTAAGCTCAACGTATACTTCGTAGTCCTCTATTATCATTTTGTCTGCTTCAATTAACGACTTTAAATTACTACATCCATTTGTCTTGACTGAATGAGACGTGGTAACGCCGAGCTTTGACCCCGGACCAGACCCTAATTGAAATCCTGATCTACCTTTCGATACAGTAGAAAGAATATTTTCATATTCGAATTCTTGTTGTACACCTACAGCTACTTGCATACCTACATCATTAACTTCTATTAATACCCAAGCATTGTTATAATACCTTGCCATATTAACAATAAAGTTTGGAAATATCATTGGTGATACTTCGTTTGATCTAAATTTAGCAACTAACTTATAAGGCACTGCTGTTATGTCTACTACTACAAAAGCTGAGTAATCTAATCTCACACCTCTTGCAGAATCAACACACATTATATATTGGTGACCTATTTTTGCATCTTCATAAAAATCTACAAACTCTTGAGTTCTCGATGGTTTAATATAAGTCATATTACCTAACTTAGAAGGCGCTATAAGTGTATTAGATGATCCTATAAACTGACATTCAAATTCTTGTCTAAATTGATCTTCAGATGTATTAGATATCTGTTCATATCTCCAGTCGTCATCTCTGCCAGGTATGTCTGACCAATTAATTTCTATTGGGACAAATTTCGATCTTTTCTCAGTTGACTCCATCCACATTTTATAAAAATGATTCATACCTTTAGGGGTTGATACAACAATCATTTTAGTATCTGAACCAGATGAGATTGTAGGATAAACAGACCTAAAGAAATCTTCAGCGTCATTAGGAGGTACGAAAGCAAATTCATCTAAAAATAATAATGAAAATGACATTCCTCGAGCTGCAGAGCCGGAAGATGCTGTCGCTATAACTTTAGATCCATTTTCTAATTCAATTGATCTTTTATTATAAGTTACACACCCTTGCTGTAACCAAAACGGTAATGATTCATATGCTGTAGCTAACCTACCTAGCATCTCTTGCGCTAATTCACCTTTGTTAGCTAATATACCAACAGTCTTACCTGGATTAAAAAGTAAGTACCATAAAATATATGCAACAGATGTTGTTGATTTACCCGACTGTCTAGGTAACTTACAAATAGCAAATCGATTATCGTTAAAAGTTGTTACCATATTCCTTTGAAATTGGTATAATGTAAAAGGTATTAATCCAAAATCAACCGACATGATACGAATATAAGTTTCAGTAAAATATAAAGGATCCTTTGAACACTTTTGAAATTCTAACAACTGCTCTTTTGTATAATCTACATTAACAAAGGCAGCTTTAATATTTGGGTTGCCCATATAATGAGATACACCTTGAGGGTTCTTCAAGAACAATTTTGGATGTGTTAACTCAGTAGGAGCGTTTTTATCAAGTCTCTGATTTGACAGATACTCAATTAAAAACTTTTTATTTTTAACATATACTTCCCCGAATTTTTTAAAACGTTTATGCTTAATAGGATTGTATTGTTTTTTGTATACTATATTTTCATTCGTCACGGGATAACATCTCTAGCAAGTCTTTAGTATTCATTTTAACATTAAGATTATTATTAGTAACGTTTTTATTTTCACCCTTAGGGTTATTTAAACGTTCTACTCTTAAATGGTGATCCATCATTTTGGCTGCTGTATCACCTAACGCTTTAGCAGCTTCGGTTGCTACTTCTATTGCTCGAGGATGTTCAGATTCTCTTGCGAGATTGACTGCTGCTTCTAATATATCTTGTATTTTTTCTGAAGATTGGTAGAGGATTTCTCTCGCATATTCATAATCATCTGATCGATTCTGAGATATTTTTTCTAACTTTTCTGTTTCTGTTGACAGATCTGTTTTAATTGTATTTAACTCATTTAACATAAAAAACTCCGTTCCATTTTATTTAATACGACTATAAATACTATATGGACAATACAACTAAACTACTGTTAAATCATAGCTTTTGTCACTTAGCGATCATTCCAGGAGTGATATACGGTGAGTGGTGGATGTTTCTAGCGGCTTTTTTATGGTGGTATGTAATAGCTATTGTAGCTATATCAGGTGGGTATCATAGATACTATTCACATACCTCTTTCAAAGGTAATAAATTCTTCGAAGTGTGTGTTAATGTTTTAGGAATTTTCTCCGGTGCAGGCCCTGCTTTAACTTGGGCTGCTACTCATAGACAACATCACGCATATTCAGATACAGATAATGACCCTCATTCACATTACAAAAAAGGTAAATGGGCTGTTTATGTTAATACGTGGGGATATGATTTTCAGATTAAACGTAGATTTATAAAACGTTATTTAAGGAATACTGTATTAGTTCATTTCTATAAAAATTATTTTCGTTATAATATTTTTATTATAGCTATTTTATTATTAACAGATCCTTTATTGTTAGTTTTTGGATATTGCTTACCAGTAATTTTTGCTTTCCATGGTTATGGTTTATTGAATATTTTAGGTCATAAGAATGCTAAACCTAATAATAGTTTAGTTGCAAATATATTAACTGCAGGTGAAGGGTGGCATGCCAATCATCATAAGAAAGCAAACCACCATAGAATCGGCAGAGAAAAAGGACAATGGGATCCAACAGCGTGGTTTATTGAAAATGTTATGGAACGAAAAGTTTAAAATATTATCTTTAGATCAATATGAAGATAAATTTCTATTCTATATTACAAAATTTTATAAAGAATTATCCCGTAAAGATGATATAAAATGGTTCAATCCTAATAATAATTGGGCATTACAGAAAACATATAAAAAATATTTAGACTGGACTTTCATCGTTACTGATGATCCTAAAGAAGAATTGATTGCATTTGGTGCTGTACAAGACTTTAGTACTAAACATGTTAAATGCGCAAGAGTAATGACTAGACTATATATTAACCCTAAGTATAGAACTAAATCATTAGGTTATGATATGAATCATAAAACACCTAGTAACTATATTGTTAAACATCAAGTATCAAAATGGGCTGATGTAAATGATCATCTGTTTTTTTCTGTTGAGTATATGCATAGGAGAGCTAATATAATAAAGTTAGCTAATAAATTAAATAATTTCTGGGGGCATAACTGGTACATAAACCAAAACTTATTTAAGACCTATAACAAAGAAGAGAAAGGCGCTTGGCAATCATTATGTTTACAGAGTTATTCAGATCGCACGATACCTTTACAGTCAATAACAATTGAAGAGTGGAGACAGAAATATGAGTGAAAAAGAATTCAAAGAGTATGGCTTTACGAAAGCTAGAGTTAGGGCTAAAGGTACAAGAGGACCTACTAGACACAAACTAACTTCGTTTAAACATATCACAAAAGTACCTAAACAGGTAATGAGTGAAATTGAACGAATAATTAAAGACATACAAACAGATGATCTCGGTACTGATAATTATCAAATATCAAATAGTTATGATCTATGTAACGCATTTAATGCTATGGGTGGATATAGACAAATTTTATTACAACGTTGTACTGAAGAGGGTGTCGATGTAAATGAAGAAACTAATTATAATGATTGGCGTGATGATACTGATGTGAGTGTAATTAAAAAATACTTAGAAGATAATTTCGGTGAAGTATATAGAGCAAGAATTTCTGTAATGCCACCAGGTCATGAATTATTTTGGCATATCGATACTGACACTTCAGTACTATGTAGAATGCAATTAGCTATTAGAGCAGAGGGTTCTGAATTTCAATTTAGAAATAGAATCGAAGGTGAAAGATCTTTAGTTATGGAAAACGGAAATGCTTATTTTGTAAACACAGGATGGTCACATAGAGTAGTTAATAAAGATAATTGGAGAGTTGTATTAATATTCGGTATTGAATATAATAATATACCTAATAAAGAACAGTTGCACATAAGTTAGGAGTATTGTAGTATGTTAGAAAAGTTATATGTAAAAAAAATTAATAATATTGGTTATGAATGTAATATTGATTTCAATACTTCATCTGATGATGAAATAAGATACTTTGGTAAAAGTATAGTAGAGAACAATGTTATAATATGTCGTAATCAAAACTTAACTGAAGAAAGATTATTACATGTATTAGAAACTATAGGTGTTGTATTAAAGCCGAATCAGTTTTTTATGCATCCGGATTACCCAGGTTTATTTAGAGTTACTAATGAACGCAAAGAAGGTGAAAAGATTGGTATATTCGCTGATAAGGAGCTTGACTGGCATAGTAATGGTAATGGTAGAAAGTCTGGAGCGGAAGCTTGTGTAGCTTTATATTGTATTAAACCTGGAGAGAACTCTGTAACATCTTTCTGCGATACTAGACAAGCTTATCTTGATTTAACAAATGAAGAAAAACATTACTACGATCAAATTGATTGTACTTTTAAATTTGAAAATGGAACCTTCTATGATCTTGATAAGGATGATAAAGAATTAACTATGTTCGAAGGCGGCGCACGTGCATTTAGAGATGGTGTAACTAAACCATTAGTATATGAACACCCATACACAAAAGAAAAAGGTCTTTATTTTACATTTCATTATATAAGAGATTGCTGGAATAGAAATTTAGGTCATAAAATAGACAAAGATATACTTATTACGAAGTTAAAGAAACATATATTTCAAGAAAAGTATATGCACCACCATGATGATTGGCGGGCTGGAGATTTAATATTCATGGATCAATTCCATAGTATACATAAAAGGAATGCTGTTGAAGGTGATAGGTTTTTATATAGAGCTAGTTTTGGGTATGAAAATTGTCAATAAAACCATTAGATAAAATACAATTAGGAAAAGTAACTTTATGGCAGAGAGGTGATCCTGATATTAATAGAGGTATGGATAAAGAAACTGATTTTGTTACAGAATGTTATTTTCCATGGTTAGATATTGAAGCATTAAAGATTGAATTTGACAAAACTTTACTAGCACCTTTTGAACACCCTCTCAAAGAAAAATGTCAAGAGGAGAATAGTTGGTTTGAATACGCTCCTAATTGGCATACATTTGATTTCAGTAATGATATGGAATACTATATTGATAGTAATCCTGAGACAGTTAGAGCTTGCATTACGTTAAGGTATATGCTAGATACTAAGAAAGTCACACCGAAATATTTTAAACAAATGGCAGGTAGTGATTTACCTTGGCATTCTGACCCTTTAGGTTCTTGTGCTATTAATATTGCATTAGAAGAAGATACAGCTAATTTAGAGTATATGGGTAACCTAAAAGGTTTAGAAGATTTTCACTATAACTATAGAATAGGTTTACTTAATACAGTACCAAGACACAGGGTACAACCATTTCATACAGATAGAAGAACAGCTAAGTTTCAAGTCTTCGGTCTGTCATATAAAGAAGTAAGAGAAAGATTATTATATCATGACGCAATACGTCTTCCATCTTAAAGATATACCTGATGATGAAATTATTCATTACCATATTAAAAAGAAAACAGATTTCTATAATGTTATAGGTAAGTTTAAAAATTATGATTATTCAAAACCACGAATTAAAACTCTTTCTAAGAACGTAGTTGATAAGCTTTGGATTTCTGCGCAAGAAGCTTTTGATAAGTACGGTTGGTATGGATTCTTTAAAGGTAATATAATTGAAGATGCTGAAGATAGAGCTAAAAATTACGGCGGTCTTAGTCTAGCATATAACCCTGATCACTGGCAAGCAGATAACCTACCTGTTAATGCGCAGACATTGGGTGAGAAGAGATACAATCTTGGTACTTTATTTGCAGATGATTTAGGTAAAAGAGTATGGGATGATCTTGTACATGCTAATCACAGAATGGATTTCTATGAGATAATTGGTAAGAAGACTCTAATAGATGGATTACGTTTTCTATTAGATAAAGGACATATAAGTAAAGATGAGCACTATAGATTAGAATACAATCATCGTAATCATAAAAGTAAATCTATTGCTTCAAAACAATCAGGGCGTAATACTTACAGTGATACATTCGCTTATAGTAAAAGAACACCCGCGTCTATGCATGGTTATCTAGGTTCATTCATAGATTCATCACCGTTTTCTATTGTTCGTAGTAGAATGGTCACTTTAAAATACCCTGGACATGTACATTGGCATGATGATGAAAACATATTTTTAAATACGAGAATTAATATTCCAATACATGCAGACATTAAATGTCGATTGCATATTACAAATGAAGAAAATTATTACCATAATGACCCTGGCTATATGTATTGTTGGAATACAGAACTACCTCATAAGGTTTCTATATCAGAAGGAACAGGTTCTAGGACCGCAATCGTATTAGGGTTATCTCCTTGGTTTAATTTTGATGATAAAGAACAATGTTGGTACTCCAATGAATACTTTGGTAAAGTACACCCTTTTGAATTATTTGAAGAAGGAATTTTTTTAAATGAAAGCTCTTATTCCGTTAACTAATTTTTTAGCTGTTTCAGAGAAAGTAAAACTTCTCGAATATGCTAATAAAGCAGAATGGATTACTCATTATAGTACTGTGTCGGGTACTAAAACACCTTTAGAGTTTACACATGTAACAGATGAAATAAGAAAACATCTGTTTTTATATTACGGTACAAACGTTAAATTAATGCTAAGTAGATTACATCCTAATACTATACAGGATTGGCATACAGATGGCAAGAAGAATAAAAGAACAACAGTTGTTATTCATCCACTCACTGATGATTATGCGCCGCTGCATGTACATGGAGGTGCTAGTAACGGTGCAGTTATTTTAAATACACAAGAGAGACATAAAATTATTAATAACGATAACATGAGAATTAATTTTCAAATATGTTATGACGAGAATATAGAAGAGGTATCTGTATATTGGAAAAATTATCAAATAAGTACGACATAGAAAAAATTAAATCTGAACTATTCGGGTTAATAAACGAACATGGTTTATTTGAAGATAATCAGTTAAGCTTACAATCACCGACAGATGACTGGCATTACGGTTGCGGGTGGGTATCAGATAAAACTGATGATCATTGGAATGTTATTAATACAGATTCTAATTTCGAGATAACTAAATTTCTATTACAAGAAAAATTAGTGAGGACTAGAGTACTTTTACTACACCCTAAAACATGTTACACGTATCATAAAGATAGAACACCTAGAGTACATCTAGCTATTAATACAGACCCTGCATGCTACCACGTAACAGATAAAACTTGTGAGCATATTCCATCGGACGGATACCCGTATCTATTAGATACTACACAATACCATACTGCATTTAATGGTACAAAAAATTGTAAAAGAATTCACTTAGTAGGTTGCCAACTATTATGAATAAGCTTTAATTCAGGCATATCAATATATTGAGGACCTCTAGCTACCCATTCTTCAGGTACTAATTTTAATTCTAATCTCTCTTTAACTGCATCTTCAACAAAATACTGTTCACCGTTAACAGGACCTACAGTTGTACCATTTTTAATATAATGAGTAGTCCACATATGTGGGTCACTTCTAAATTTATCTACTATGTACTTACAGTCTACAGGGTAATACTTATAAAAGCCACCATTAAGTTTATATTGTTCTTTTAGAGTATCTCTCCACCATGCAGGTATACTAATAAACTCACCTCTTTTTATAGGGTAGTTTATTAAGTCCATATAATCGTTTTGAAAGTCTATATCGATATCTATAACAACAATAGGTTCACTTGTATCTAAATCCATAAACCTTAATTTATTCCATTGTAAAATAAAAGGAAACGTTTCGTCGTTTAAGAATTTAATTTTCGGAAAGAATTCGCGTAAGCGGCTTTCGTAATGGGGTCCATATTTGGTTCCACATCGAACAGCATATATTTGGACCATGGTCCGTACTCCGTCATTTTATGATAAGCTTGATTGAATAATATAACATCCCACTGTTCATCAAAGCCATGCCAGTTAAAAGATGTACATACAGGGTTGTAAGTCTTGTAAACAACCTTATCTAAATTATAGATAAACTCATCTATACCTTGATATGTTAGCATATAATATTCTGGGTTACTTGCAAATACTTTATAGTAATAAGAATAATCACCACTCCAAGACATTATAGATGAATTCAAAGGTGTATGATGCCTAGTCCTCCACCATGCATGTAATATATGCAGCTCTTCTCTTTGTAGATGTTCTATATTACCTTTAATACAAACATCTAAATCTAGATATAAGTAAGGTCCTTTTTTAAAGTCTCTAAATAATTGTAGTTTATTCCACACACCTTCATATTGTTCATCAGTTATTATATGAATCTTATCATACTTTGTACCAGTTTTTTCTAACATGTGAATAATATTATCAGTAAAGATAGCAGGATACTTATCACCAGTATTAACTAATAGTATATCTAGTAAGGCTCCCATTGGTCAACCTCATCTTCCCACCCCATTGCCATCTTTACTTCTTCACTTACCATAGACATATCAAATGGGGGTTCAAATGTTGTTACAACTTCACATTCAGTTACACCAGGTGCGTTAACAACTGCTTTGTTTATTTCTTTTATTATCCAATCAGCAGCTGGACAAAAAGCTGACGTCAATGTGTGTGTCAGTACTACTTTAGGAAAAGCGTCTATATTTATTTCATAAACTAATCCTAAATCGTATATATTAATAGAGATTTCAGGGTCATAGACCTCTCTTAATCTCTTAATAATCTCTTCTTTAATTATTTCCATTTACCTACCACTATAAATCTTCTGTAGTCTTCAAACCATATATGATCACCATGCAACATATGCACACCATTATCAGCTGCTAGTTGATTAGCAGAAGACTTACAATTAATATGATCAAGTTCATCTATTTTATCATTGCTAGTTAGCATTAAAAGAGTTCTTTCAGGTGCAACAAACCTATCTCTTAAATATTTAAAGTCTTTCATATGCTCACATGATGTATTAATAATAACATGAG
>TARA_R110001606_G_scaffold103595_1_pt1 | contig 46029 bp, 37 predicted proteins | sample TARA_R110001606 | Tara Oceans TARA_R110001606 (sample SAMEA4398315) | marine metagenome | biome: Polar Biome; feature: [SRF] surface water layer (ENVO:00010504); material: water (ENVO:00002006), including particulate matter (ENVO:01000060) such as... | depth 5 m
CTAACTTTAGTGCTTAAAACACGCAACAAACCATATACAACAACGTTAGCTAATGATGTTTTAATTTTCTAATTTTCTTCTTAAAACAAATAAAAACCACACCAATAAACCAACAAAATCCTGACCAAAAAAGTCAGGTTTTTTGTTTATAAGAAATCTAAACTTTATAATATTTAACCATGTAAAAGAGTATTTTTGTTGCCCAAAACTATAGAATATGAGTGTGACGGATTTTAATCCCATTATTGAAACTATTGAAGAAGCTTATGAAATTCCGCATTTAAATGCAACGAGAAGAATTTCTGCATTATTACCACATGATTATTATCAAACGGAGAAAAGATATCCTGTTTTATATTTACAAGACGGCCAAAATTTATTCAACCCGATGGCGCAATATGGCGATTGGGCAATAGATAAATCTTTAGGGAAATTGGCTGAAGAAGGTTTAGCAGATATCATAATCATCGCCATAAACCATGGTGAAGAAGAACGAATTAATGAGTATTTACCTTATTATCATCCTCGTTTTGGAGAAGGAAAAGGAAATTTTTATATCCAATTTATGATAGAAAAATTAATTCCGTTTATCAACAATAAATACAGAACTTTAACCGATTTTGAAAACACAGGAATTGGCGGAAGTTCCATGGGAGGTTTAATTAGTTTACATGCAGGTTTGTCAAATCCTGGAGTTTTTGGTAAATTGATGATTTTCTCACCAAGTTTATGGATTTCTAAAAAGATATTTAAAAACACCAAATCTTTTACTCCGTTAGAAGAGGCTAAAATTTATTTATATTCTGGCGGACAAGAAAGCGAAGAACATTTACCAAATGCGCAAAGATTAGGTGCGATTATCAAAGAAAAAATGATACGAGGTTTTCATATTGATTTTCATTTTTCTGTAAATGAAGAGGGAAATCATTCAGAAATTCATTGGAGAAAAGAATTTCCAAAAGCTATAAAATGGCTTTTTTACAATATATAATTATGATTTATACAAATATTCAACAACTAGATACCACAAAAGATTTTATCATCCCTTGTAAAAAAGGCGAATTAAAATCGATTCAACAATTTTTACCAATTGAAAATCCAGATTTTGATGGTAGTTTTTCAACCCATCAATTATTATACGGTACAACTGGAAACCGAATTTATGTAGTTGGTTTAGGCGAGGATAAAAATGCGGCTCAATTAGAAAATACATTCTACAAATTTGCTTTCGAAACTCAGAAATATTGGGGAGAAGAAATTCAGTTTTTTGCTGATGGTTTAAATGATGAAGCTATTTTAAAATCAGTAATTGGTTTAGAAATGGCTCAATATTCAATTGGTGAATTTAAATCTACCAAAGAAGATAAAAAGATTAGCACAACTATTTCATTTTCATCAGAAAAAAAGATTGATACAATTCTTGAAGAAGGAAAATTTACGGGTGAAACCATCAATAGAATTAAAGCGTTAGTAGATGCACCACCAAATATAAAAACACCCGAATATTTAGGAGAATGGGCAAAAAAATCGGCTAAAAAAGCTTCTTATAAATGCACCGTTTTACATCAAAAAGATTTAGAAAAACAAGGTTTTGACGCTGTTTTGGCTGTTGGAAAAGGAAGTATCAATCCGCCAGTTGTAATTATTAACGAATACAAAGCTAAAAAAACAGATAAAATTGATATTGCTTTAGTTGGTAAAGGAATTACGTTCGATTCTGGAGGTTTATCTATAAAACCATCTACTAATTTGAGCTACATGAAAAGCGATATGGGTGGCGCTGCAGTTGTATTAGGCGTTGTAGAATTGGTTGCAAAATTGGGTTTAAACATCAATATTGTTGGTATTGTTGCATCCGCAGAAAACGCTGTAGATGCAAATAGTTACAGACCTGGTGATGTTATAAATTCGTATTCTGGTAAAACTATTGAAATTATTGATACGGATGCAGAAGGTCGTTTGGTGTTAGCTGATGGAATTAATTTTGCCATCAAAAAATACAATCCAGAATATATCATTGACTTGGCAACCTTAACAGGAAGTATAGTTCGGACTTTTGGATATGCTGCCGCAGGAATGTTTACCATGAATCAGGAAATGGCAAACACAATGTCTGCAATTGGTTTTAAAGTGCATGAACGAGTTTGGCAACTACCAATGTTTGAAGATTATGAAGCTGATTTACAATCTGATGTTGCTGATATTAAAAACTATAATGGCAAACCTATTGAAGGCGCAATAAATGCTGCCAAATTTTTAGAATCTTTTACAGAAAAGCATGAAAAATGGATGCATTTAGATATTGCTGGTGTTGCTTTTGGATCATCGCCTTATGCAAAAATGAAAAGTGCTTCTGGTTACGGAATTCAATTAATTACGAACTTCGTAAAAGAAAAAGCTAGTAAATAGTTATAAGTTAGTCAGAAATTCACGAATTTATTCAATACTCTAATTTAGAGATTCGTGAATTTCTGACATCTTTTTTTAATTGAAATTCCCTTGTAAATAAAATTGATTTTTGTAAATTTATAAAAACTAACAATTTTACTTATGTCTCATAAACCATTAAATTTTCTTTGTATTACCACTTATTTTAAAGGCGAACCTTTTATAGAAAGCTGTAAAGCCGAAGGAAATAATGTGTACCTTTTAACTAAAAAGAATTTAGAAAACGAAGCTTGGCCTTGGCAAGCAATTGATGATGTTTTTTATATTGAGGAATGGAATCAAAATGACGTAATTAAAGGAATTGCCTATAAATTTAGAACGATAAAGTTCGATCATTTTGTTGCTTTAGATGATTTTGATGTTGAAAAAGTGGCGCTTTTAAGAGAGCATTTTAGAGTGCCAGGAATGGGACGCACAACAGCACATTATTTTAGAGATAAATTGGCAATGAGAATGAAAGCCAAAAGCGAAGGTGTAAATGTTCCTAGTTTTACAGCTTTATTTTATAATGATGAAATTAATGATTTTGCAGAATCTGTGCCTGCTCCTTGGTTGCTAAAACCAAGAATGGAAGCTTCTGCAACCGGAATTAAAAAGTTAAATTCTAAAGAAGAATTATGGCAAGTTGTACACGCTTTAGGTGATGAAAGAGATAATTATTTAATCGAAAAATTTGCTCCTGGAGATGTTTTTCACGTTGATGGTTTAAATGTTGATGGAAAAGTAGTTTTTGCTCGCGTTAGCAAATATTTAGCAACACCTTTTGATGTTGCTCATGGAGGAGGGATTTTTAGATCTGCCACTTCTAAAATTGGTTCTGATGTAGAAAAAGGTTTGCAAAAAATGAATATAGATGTGATGAAAGCTTTCGGAATGCAATCTGGCGCTTCGCATACAGAATTTATTCAGTCTAAAGAAACTGGCGAATTATTCTTTTTAGAAACTTCTTCGAGAGTTGGTGGTGCTAATTTGGCTGAAATGGTTGAATTTGCTTCTGGCGTAAATTTGTGGGGAGAATGGGCAAAAATTGAAGTTGCAAAAATCAGAAAACAAACCTATAAATTACCAACGATTCATAATAAATATGCAGGTATTGTAGTTTCTTTAAGCAGATTTAAACATCCTGATACTTCAAGTTTTACAGATGCTGAAATTGTTTGGAGAATGGATAAAGAATGGCATATTGGTATGATTGTAGTTGCTGATAAAAGTGAACGCGTTTTAGAATTGTTAGATACTTATACACAAAGAATTGCTTCTGAATTTCATGCAAGTATTCCTGCTCCTGATAAGTCTTTGTAAATAAAAAAAAAGACCTCACAGGTTTTGAAAACCTGTGAGGTCTGAATATATTTTTAAGTAGTTTCTAGTTTTCAAAAAAACCAGTGCTTCCTCCTACCCAAGTTTTGTCTTTATTATATTTAACACCAACCATTTCTCCTTTACTTAATCGCATTAAATTACTTACGATTTCTGTTTTGTTGGTTTTAGAATTATGCAACATCATCATTCTAATTTCACATTTTGCAGGTTCGTCCATTGTTTTTATAATTGGAGCGTACGCCACTTTTTCTTGTAATAAATAGTTTGATTTATTGGTAATTTCATCAATCATTTTACGAGTTACATGAATCTGAACTCCTGCACCTGCAAAAGAATACAAGGGTTTTAAAACATAGTTTTCTAAATCCTCAGGAATCTCTTTTAACTCATTTAAGTAGAAAGATTTTGGTACAAATTCTCCTTTTAATAAAGGCATTGTGTATTTGCTAATTCGGTAAAACCAATTCGGATGTCCAATCCAAGTGACATCAACTTCATCTAAAAAATCGAACTCTCTTTGTAAGTCATCTCTTTGAAATAATTCGTCAAAAATAATTCGATTGTAAATTTTTAAAACTTTAATTTCTTTGCCTTCAGCATCCAAATAAAAAAGCTCTTTGCCTTTTTTAATCAGTTTAGAAATACATAAAACTTTAATTCCTAACTTTGCTTCAGTTGCATAAAAATCAATAGCTGTAGCTTGTTTTTCTGGTTCAATTTCTAATAAAATTACTTGCTTCGGATTGGTATCACCAACGATTTCTTGACGTAATAATTCAACATAATCATGGTTTGTCATTCCGTTTAAATGCTGAGAATAATTTTCTGGAATCGCATTTCCAAAATGTTTACGATACTTTCTACCTAACAATTCTTGAAAGAAATATAAAGAAGGAAAGCCTTGTAACTCAATTAATTTAGGAACTAAATTCCCATTTTCATCTTTACAAATTCCGAAATCTAATTGTAAAAACTTCGCATTCTCATCTTCATTTGGCACAATGGTATTTTTATCAAAAAAAGCGCCATTTGTAAGTTCCTTAAAATTAGGTTGATTGATTACAGCCATAATTTCATCACAAGCAGCAATCAATTTATTTTTTAAATCTTTAGGAATAAAAGCAGGTGTTTCTGATATTTTAAATTTAGGAACATACTTAAATTCATCTATTATATCTTGAAGAAAAGTGTTGTATTTTTCTTCTGTAAACTCTTTATTATAAAAACTTCTATTTTTATCGATCATCTTAAATTAAGAAAATATGGGTTGTTTGATACTACTAATTGCTGAAGTTATAAATTTTGGTAAAATTGTGCCATACGTCATAATAATCTTATCAGGATCATCAATTCTTTCCATCATTTGATTGTATTTTGCTTCGCCAAAATTGTTCACTATTTTCTGTTTTGTTTCCTCTAAAGAAAAATAAACTTTCATACTGATAGGATCTGCTTCTGGATGAAATTGCGTACCTACAAATTCATCAGAAAAACGAACAGCCATAATTGCTCGTTCTAACTCAACGTGCGTTCTTATTTTTTCTAAACTCAGAATTGATGCTCCATGTTCTTTAAAAACTTTTAATCTTGGTTGAATCAATTGCCAATCTCTAGAATCTACAGCGTAAAAAGGGTCGTTTAATCCTTCTAAAAGTGGATCTTTAATTCCTTTTTTCGTTTTATGAATTGGTAACACTCCAAATGACGTACTTTTTCTTAGCTTAATTTCTCCTAACTGAAAATAATTACACATTACTTGAAAAGAATAACAGATAAAAAATACATGTTTTTTAGAATCTGAACTTGTAATGTTATGATCCCAAAGTTGTTGCATTAATTCTAAATATGGTTTTCTCCAAGGTTCTTCTTCTAACGGACTTCCTGGACCACCACTTGAAATATAAATATCAAAAGAAGCATCAGGAATTTCTTTTTTACCTCTAACATTAAATATAGTGACATCTACTTCTCTATAAAAAAAATCGGCTATTTCTTTGATGCAACGCAAACCTTGATTTGGTTCATCGTTGTTCATATCTAAAATGGCTAATTTTAATTTCTCTTTTATCATTTACTCAAAAAATTATAACCCTAAAATGGTTTGTTCTGTAATAAAATCTACAACTTTAATTAAGTCTTTGGTTTCTTCAAAAACTTTAAGCTGTCTGTCTGCTCCCGTTCCGTTTTTTAATATTTCAAAAACGTATTCTACTTCTTTTCTTGAACCTAACTCGTCTAAAACATCATCAACAAATTCTACGAATTCTCGCATTAATTCTCTAGTTTCCACTTCTTTTTCTAAACCAAAATCAATCATTTTTCCGTCAATTCCATAACGTCCAGCTCTCCATTTGTTCTCATTAATAAGCGCTCTATGATAAATCATAAAGTTTAAATTATGCGTTCTTAATTTATGCAATTTAGCCACCAAAGCTTGAATTAATGCAGCAATACAGATCGTTTCATCAACAGTCAATGGTACATCACAAATTCGTACTTCAATTGTTGGAAAAATTGGATGAATACGAATATCCCACCATATTTTTTTTGGATTATCAATACAATTTGTCTTCACCAAAAGGTTTACATAATTTTCATATTGCGAATAATTATCAAAAACTCCCGGAATTCCTGTTCTTGGAAACTTATCAAAAACTTTAGATCTGTACGATTTAAAACCTGTATTTCTACCTTCCCAAAAAGGTGAATTTGTAGACAAAGCATACAAATGTGGTAAAAAATAACGCATGGCATTTACTAAATGCATTGCCATATTTTTATCTTCCATACCCACATGCACATGCAAACCAAAAATTAAATTAGATCTGGCTGTATCTTGCAATTCTGTTATAATTTCATCATAACGCGGATTTGGTGTAATCAACTGCGTTTCCCATTTAGAAAATGGATGTGTGCCTGCTGCACCAATTTTAAAACCTAAGTCTCCAGCAAATGAAGAAATTTGTTTACGTAAATGCGTAATTTGCTCTCTAGCATCTTGAATATCATTACAAATATTTGTACCAACTTCAACCACAGCCTGGTGCATTTCTGCCTTTACTTGGTCATTTAAAACCTGAGAAGCATTAATTACAATTTGCTGATCATGAGAAATTAATTCTCTCGTTTTTGGGTCTATAACTTGATATTCTTCTTCTATACCTAATGTAAATTTCATATGTAAATTGTTAATGAAAAAAGTAGTTTAAAAATAAATTTCTAATTGCCTTTTTTGAACAAAACCTAAAAACTATTGTGTGCAACAATTAGATTCTAGATTTCACTTTGACAGAAAAAAAATTATTTTTTAGCCGATTTTGTTTTTGCTACTGATTTTTTTACAGTTGCTTTTTTTACTACTTCTTTTTTTGGTGAAGCACTTTTAACAACCTCTTTTTTCTCAGCAACTTTTTTAACAGGTGCCTTTTTTACGATTGCTTTTTTTGCAGCCACTTTTTTAGCTGCTACTTTTTTTACAACAGGTTTTTCTGCAAAAATTTGATCTTTTACAAAAGATCCCCAAGTAAGGTTCATTTGACCTTTTTTGTATTGTTTTGCTTTTTCAATTGCCATGTTTGCAGCATTTTCTACAATCCATTCAAAATTTTCTGCTCCAACAGAATTGATATCTGCATCTGGCGCAGGATTACAAAAATCAATTGCATACGGCACACCATCTTTCACTGCAAATTCTACGGTATTAAAATCATATCCTAACGCTTTGTTTAAACGAATACAATACTCATGTACCAAATCTAATATTTTTTGATCTACAGGTTCGCCATCTAAAACATAACGTAAATGATGAGGATTTCTAGGTTCATATTGCATAATATGTACATTATCAGTCCCTAAAACATAACATCTAAAGTATTCTTTAAAGTTAATTTCTTCTTGCAACATCATTACCAAATGCTCAGTTTCACCATGTTTTTGCCATAAATCTTCAGGATTTTCAACTCTATAAACACTTTTCCAACCACCACCATCGTGAGGTTTCATGTAAGCAGGAAAACCAACTGTGTCAAACATTTTTTCCCAGTTAAAAGGGAATTTCATATTTCTAAAAGAAGTTTCAGAAGTGTCTGGCGGTCTTTGTGATGTTGGTAATATAAACGTTTTTGGAACAGGAACTCCCACTTTTTCAGCCAACGCATTATTAAAAAACTTCTCATCTGCACTCCACCAAAAAGGATTATTGATAACAGCAGTTCCTGTAATTGCAGCATTTTTCAAAAAAGCTCTATAAAAAGGAACATCTTGCGAAATTCGGTCAATAATTACCGCATATTCATCAGATTTTCCTTGCTCTACAGTATCAATCAATACTGCTTCTGCCATCATATCTTCAATGCCTTCTGCTGCTATTTTTTCATTAACTCTATCAATAAAAGCTTGTGGAAAAGTGTTTTCCATTCCAAATAAAATTCCTATTTTTTTCATAATAATTATATTTTTATTAGTTGATTTTCTTGTTGTAGTCGTTTAAATTTCTGATAAATAATGAGGAAACATTTCCCTCCAAATTGGCCAATCGTGTTCCGCCCATTTGCGTTCATCAAACCAAAATGGTATATTTTTATCCGATAAAATTTTTGCTAATTTTTGATTAGATTCTAAACAAATATCCCAATCACTTGTTCCTAAAATAATTTTCATGTTCCATAAATCTGGATGATTATTTCCTGGTAAAAAATCTACTGGATTATTATAAAAAACATTGTCATCATAAAAACCATCCAAAAAAGATTTTATATCAAACGCCCCGCTTAAACTAAACATGTGGCTTACTCTTTCTGGATGTTTAAATGCAAAATTTGCTGCGTGATAACCGCCAAAACTTACACCTGCAATGGCTAATTTTTGGATTCCTCTTGCGTCGCAAATTGGATTTACAACTTCATCCATAATAAATTTATCATACCAAATATGGTTTTTAACACGCCAAGAAGGATGAATTTCTTTGTTATACCAGCTTAATTCGTTGATCGAATCTGGACAGTATATTTGCACCAAACCTTCTTCTAAAAACCATTTTGCAGATTCTATCAGTTTAAAATCTTTGCATTCGTAAAAACGTCCACTTGTGGTAGGAAACAAAACAACAGGATAACCTGCATGGCCAAAAACCAACATTTCAATATCTTTATTTAATGTTGGCGAGTACCATTTATGATATTCTTCTTTCAATATGAATAAATATTAAATTAATAATAAATTTTTGCCGCGCGAAATTACACTATTTCAATAACTTACAATAAAAAACATTAAATTTAATACGTACGTTTTATGTGAAAATTTCGTTAAATAAAAGCCTTATAAATAACGCTCTTTTACAATATTTAAATGATGAATTTGATGCCCAGAAAATAAATATCCTAAAGCTCTAACCGACATTTTGTTGCCAGAACCAACACCAATTCTTAAAAAAGCTTCATCAGAAAAACTATTGAAAAGCAATATAGTACTTTTTCTTAGAATAGCCATTTCATCTAATAAATCATTATAATCTCTCGAGTTTGCATTGCAATTATCAACAAATACATCTTGATCAAAACCTGGTAAAGCAGTTTGATCATTTCTTGCAAAACACAAAGCTCTGTAATTAAAAACACGCTCTGTGTCTATAATATGTTGAATTACTTCTTTTATCGTCCATTTACCTTCAGCGTATGCAAAATTTTGTTTTTCTAAAGGAATATCTTTTAAAATAGTATCAAATTCTTTTTGAGAATCAATTAAATTTTCAATAATCGATTTATTCGTGTTTTCAATAAGTTGAATGTATTGTTTGTAATAAGGTGCGTATTCGTTTTCTGGAATCATTTCAATAGATTTATGTATGTTTGTTACCATCAATTTAATCATTTTTTATGACCAAATTATTCACCAATATAAAAGAATTAATTCAAGTTAGAGACACTTCTATTAAAAAAGTTTTAGGAAAAGAAATGAATAGTTTACCTACTTTAAAAAATGCTTTTTTATTGATAAAAAACAACTTAATTACAGATTTTGGTTTGATGAAAGATATTTCTAATTTTTCTGCGGATGAAATCATTGATTGTACTGGTAAAATGATATTACCAACTTGGTGTGATTCTCATACGCATATTGTCTTTGCTAGCAATAGAGAACAAGAATTTGTAGACCGAATTAACGGTTTGTCGTATGAAGAAATTGCAAATAATGGCGGTGGAATTTTAAACTCTGCTAAAAAATTACAAGAAACTTCTTTTGATGATTTATACACACAATCTGCTAAAAGACTAGAAGAAGTTATTGCTTTAGGAACTGGTGCTATTGAAATAAAATCTGGTTATGGTTTAACTGTTGATGCTGAACTTAAAATGTTACGAGTTATTAAAAAACTCAAAGAAAATTACAACATTCCTATCAAAGCAACTTTTTTAGGTGCACATGCCATTCCAACTGACTATAAAAATAACAAAGAAGAGTACATCAATTTAATTATTGATGAAATGTTGCCAAAAATTGCTGCTGAAAATTTAGCCGATTTTGTAGATGTTTTTTGTGAAGTTGGCTACTTTTCTGTGGAAGATACAGACAGGATTTTATCTGCTGCAAAAAAATATCATTTAGTTCCTAAAGTACATGTAAATCAGTTTCATAGTATTGGCGGAATTGCAATTTCCACAAAACTTAACGCCTTATCTGTAGATCATTTAGAGGTTTTAACAGATGAAGATTTAGAGGACTTAAAAACATCAGAAACAATGCCTGTTGCGCTTCCCTCCTGTTCTTTTTTCTTGGGAATTTCGTTTACGCCAGCAAGAAAAATTATAGATTCAAATTTGCCTTTGGCTTTGGCAACAGATTATAATCCGGGTTCAACGCCATCTGGAAATATGAATTTTGTTGTTGCAACGGCTTGCATAAAAATGAAAATGACACCAGAAGAAGCAATCAATGCAGCAACCATCAATGGCGCTTTTGCGATGAATCTATCCAACGAAGTTGGCAGTATTACAAAAGGTAAATTAGCAAACTTTTTCATCACCAAAGAAATACCTTCTTACGGATTTATTCCGTACAGTTTTGGTTCTAATTTAATTGATGAAGTTTATATTAACGGAAACAAATTTTAATGTTTTATAAAACAATTTCTTACTTTAAATTTCTTTTAAAATCTACAAATCAGCATGGAGTTCATTCTCCTTTTGTGTATAATTTTGTAACGAAAGGTTTGTATATAAAAGAAAATACAATTCTTGATTTTAAAGAATATTCAGCCCTTAAAAATCTCTCTAAAAAAGAACAAAAAGTACTTTCAAAAGTTATACGTTATTTTAAAATTGATGAATTTAAATTCGAATTAAAAACCTCTAGTAATAGTTTAGATAAAAATCATAAACTATTTTTTATCAAACAAATAGAATCTTTAATAGATTTTAACTTTACTACTTTAAATTCAAAACAAATTATTGTTATTCACGGAATTCATCAGCAAAAAGAAACAACTTTCAGATGGCAAGAAATCATCAGAAATAAAGACGCAAAAGTTACGATAGATTTGTACTATTTTGGAATCATTTTAATCAGAAAAAAACAAGCTAAAGAGCATTTTATTTTACGCATATAAAAATGTGTAACTTTGCACTTTTAAACTTTGAAACTGATTTAAATGAAAATATATACAAAAACGGGTGATGCAGGAACCACTGCTTTATTTGGTGGCACAAGAGTAAAAAAATATAATTTACGTATAGAAAGTTACGGAACTGTAGATGAATTAAATTCTTATATTGGTTTAATTAAAGACCAAGAAATTAGCCAAGAAATTAAAAATACTTTGCTAAAAATTCAGAATGAATTATTTACGTTAGGAAGTATGTTGGCAACTCCGCCAGACAAAGAAACCTTGAAAAACGGAAAAGAACGATTAAATATTCCTAAAGTTGATGAAAATTCTATTCTTTTTCTAGAAACAGAAATCGATAAAATGGAAACTGAACTTCCTCAAATGACACATTTTATTTTGCCTGGAGGACATCAAGCTGTGTCATTTTGTCACATTGCAAGATGTGTTTGTAGAAGAGCAGAACGATTATCTGTTGAGCTAAATGACCAAGAAACTTTAAATAATGACATTTTAAAATATTTAAACAGACTTTCTGACTTTCTTTTTGTGTTGGCACGAAAGTTGTCTAAAGACCTATCAATAGAGGAAATCAAGTGGATTCCCGAGAAAAAATAATGAAGTTCTTTTTTTATTGATATTATATTTCTTAAAAAAGACTTGCATAATTGAGTAAAAAAATTATTTTTGCACAAAATTAAACAATTAAGAAATGTATTGGACATTAGAATTAGCATCTTATTTAGCAGATGCGCCTTGGCCAGCAACCAAAGACGAGTTAATAGATTACGCAATTAGAACTGGATCTCCGTTAGAAGTAGTAGAAAATCTACAAGACTTAGAAGATGAAGGTGATGCATATGATTCAATTGTTGAAATTTGGCCAGATTATCCTACAGAAGATGATTACCTTTGGAATGAGGACGAATACTAAATAAAATAATAAAAATACAAAAAGTCTCTAAAGAGGCTTTTTTTTTGTTTTCTTTTTAAAAAGAAAATACTATTTTTTTCAGTTTTTTAAAAAATTGATATACAACAGAATAATAAAGTTAACCAAGTTAGCTTAAAAACCATTTAATACAATGAACATTTTAAATTCAGTTATTAAACTTTTTGTGGGTGATAAACAACAAAAAGATTTAAAAATTTTACAACCAATTGTTGATGCAGTAAGAAAGTTTGAAGTAGAAATTTCGAACCTTTCTCACGATGAATTAAGGGCAAAAACACAAGAATTTAAAGATAAAATTAAAGCTGCAACACAATCGTTTGATGAAAAAATAGCAAACTTAGAAGAAGAAGCTAAAAAAGCAAATATTGACAGACAAGAAGATATTTACGCAGAAATTGATACTTTAAAAGACGAAGCCTACAAAGTTTCTGAAGAAACTTTATTACAAATTATGCCAGAAGCATTTGCCGTAATTAAAGAAACTGAAAAACGTTTTGTAGAAAACGAAGAAATAGAAGTTACGGCAACTCCTTTTGATAGAGAATTATCTGCAGAAAGAGATCACGTATCTTTAGAAAACGACAAAGCCTATTGGGCAAATTCTTGGGATGCTGCAGGTAAACCCGTTACTTGGGACATGGTTCCTTACGATGTGCAGTTAATTGGTGGTTCTGTTTTACATCAAGGTAAAATTGCAGAAATGATGACTGGTGAAGGAAAAACATTAGTTTCTACTTTACCTGTTTATTTAAATGCATTAACAGGTAATGGCGTTCATGTTGTAACCGTAAATGACTATTTGGCAAAACGTGATAAAGCTTGGATGGGACCAATTTTTGAGTTTCACGGACTTTCTACAGACTGTATAGATTATCATCAACCAAATTCTGATGCTCGTAGAAAAGCTTACAATGCAGATATTACATACGGAACAAATAACGAATTCGGATTCGATTATTTACGTGATAATATGGCAAGTTCTAAAGACGATTTAGTGCAAAGACCGCCAAACTATGCAATTATTGATGAGGTAGATTCTGTTTTAATTGATGATGCCAGAACTCCGTTAATTATTTCTGGTCCAGTACCACAAGGAGACAGACACGAATTTAACGATTTAAAACCATTAGTGGCAGATTTAGTTTCTTTACAAAGCAAACATTTAGTAAGCATTTTGGCAGAAGCAAAAAAATTAATTGCTGATGGAAACACAAAAGATGGTGGCTTCTTGTTATATAGAGTTTACAGAGGTTTACCAAAAAACAAAGCGTTAATTAAATATTTATCGCAAGAAGGAATCAAACAAATACTTCAAAAAACAGAAAATTTTTACATGGCAGACAACAACAAGTTGATGCCAGAAGTTGATGAAGATTTGCTATTTGTTGTTGAAGAAAAAAATAATCAAATTGATTTAACGGATAAAGGAATTGCACATTTATCAGAAAAAACAGCAAATGACAACTTCTTTGTATTGCCAGATATTGGTGTAAAAATTGGTCAAATTGATACGTCATCAAGTACATCCGAAGAAAAAGCAGCTCAAAAAGAAGAATTATACAAAGATTTTAGCATCAAAAGTGAACGCATTCATACCATGAATCAACTTTTAAAAGCATATACCGTTTTTGAAAAAGATGTTGAATATGTGGTGATGGAAAATAAAGTAATGATTGTTGACGAACAAACAGGACGTATCATGGATGGTCGTCGTTATTCTGATGGATTACATCAAGCAATTGAAGCAAAAGAAAATGTAAAAATTGAAGATGCTACTCAAACTTTTGCAACTGTAACTCTACAGAATTACTTTAGAATGTACAGAAAACTTTCTGGAATGACAGGAACTGCGATTACAGAGGCTGGTGAATTATGGGAAATTTACAAATTAGATGTTGTAGAAATTCCTACTAATAAACCAATTCAAAGAGATGACCAGGAAGATTTAGTGTATAAAACTGCTCGTGAAAAATACAACGCAGTTATTGAAGATATTGTAAAATTAGTTGAACAAAAAAGACCTGTTTTAGTCGGAACAACTTCAGTAGAAATATCAGAGTTATTAGGTAGAATGTTACAAATGCGTAAAATTCCACATAATATTTTAAATGCAAAATTACACAAACGTGAAGCAGATGTAGTTGCAGAAGCTGGTAAACCTGGTGTTGTAACGATTGCTACAAACATGGCAGGACGTGGAACGGATATTAAATTAACAGAGGATGTTAAAAAAGCAGGTGGTTTAGCTATTATTGGTACAGAAAGACATGATTCTAGACGTGTAGATAGACAGTTAAGAGGACGTGCAGGAAGACAAGGTGATGTTGGGTCAACGCAATTTTATGTAGCTTTAGACGATAACTTAATGCGTTTGTTTGGTTCTGAAAGAATTGCCAAAATGATGGATAGAATGGGCTTGAAAGATGGTGAAGTAATTCAGCATTCTATGATTACCAAATCTATTGAAAGAGCACAAAAGAAAGTTGAAGAAAACAACTTTGGTATTCGTAAACGTTTATTAGAATATGATGATATAATGAATGCACAACGTTCTTTTGTTTACAAAAGAAGACGTAATGCTTTAGACGGTAAGCGTTTACAAGTTGATATTGCAAACATGATTTATGATACCTGCGAATCGATCATCAACAGTAATAAACCTGTAAAAGATTTTCAAAATTTTGAATTTGAATTGATTCGTTTTTCATCAACAAGTTCTCCTTTTACTAAAGAAGAATTTGAGAAATTGTCAGAAAAAGAATTAACTGATAAATTGTATGATGTTGTATCTAAGCATTACAAGAGTAAAATTGAAAGAAATGCAGTCTTAGCATATCCTGTAATTAAAGATGTTTACGAAAATGAAGGCGATAGATATGAAAGAATTGTAGTGCCTTTTACAGACGGAATTAAATCTTTACAAGTTGTTACCAACTTAAAAGAGGCTTATGAAACTGAAGGAAAAAGCTTAGTTACAGATTTTGAAAAGAACATTACTTTAGCAATTATTGATGAAAACTGGAAAGATCATTTGCGTCAAATGGATGAATTAAAACATTCTGTACAAAATGCATCTTACGAACAAAAAGATCCTTTATTAGTATACAAATTTGAGGCTTTCGAATTGTTTAAGAAAACAGTTGATGAAATTAATAAAGAAGTTTTATCATTCTTGTTTAAAGGTGAATTACCAGAGCAAAATAGAAATCAAATTTCAGAAGCTAGAAATCAAAAAAGAGAGCGTTTAAATACCAGTAAAGCAGACGTACAAAACTCTACTGAACAAGCTATTCAAAACTCTAGAAAACAACAACAAGAACCTGTTGAAACGATTGTAAGAGACCAACCAAAAATTGGTAGAAACGAAAAAGTTACCATTAAAAACGTAATGAGTGGAGAACAGAAAGATGTGAAATTTAAACAAGCCATTCCTCTACTTGAAAAAGGTGAATGGGTTTTAGTAAATAATTAAATTTACTAAAAATTAAATCATTTTAAACAAAAAAGGTTGTCTTCAAAGACAACCTTTTTACATTAACCAAACACTATTTTTATTTTAAACTTGCTAATAATTTCTCTGCAACTAACTGAGAAGAAGCAGGATTTTGACCTGTAATTAAATTACCATCCTGAATTGCAAAAGGCGCCCAAGCATCCGCATTTGAATAAAAAGCACCTGCTTCTATCAACATATCTTCAACTAAAATTGGTACGATTTCATTTAAACCAACCTGAACTTCTTCTAAATTAGAAAATCCTGTTACTTTTTTACCTTTCACTAAATAACTTCCATCAGTATTTTTAACACCTTTTAAAGCAGCTGGTGCATGACAAACAAAAGCAATTGGTTTATGCTGATTATTAAACTTCTCGATTAAAGCAATCGATGTTTTATCGTTTGCTAAATCCCATAAAGGACCATGACCGCCTGGATAAAATACAGCATCAAAATCATCAGGATTCATATCTGCTAATTTATGTGTATTGGCAATTTTAGATTTTGCATCGGCGTCTTTATTAAAACGCTCAGTATCTGCTGTTGCAGCATCTGGCGTATCACTACTTGGATCTATTGGTGCTGCCCCTCCTTTTGGAGTTGCAATTGTAATCGTTGCTCCTTTATCTAATAATGTGTAATATGGATTCGCGAATTCTTCTACCCAAAATCCTGTTTTTTTTCCTGTATCTCCCAATTTATCATGAGAGGTAACTACAAATAATATGTTCATTTTCTTATTTTTTAAGTGCTGTTTTTCTTCTGATTTGGACTCAGAAGTTGTAATCTTTTATTGATGGTTTAAACATCTTTTAACTGCCTTTTAAATCGACAATATCAAAAAAACTAATATGCCATTTTTACAATTTTCTCAACTTTATCTGGTGATAAATTTTGATGTTCACCTAAACCTAACCAACCACGATCTGTAAAACGTTTTGCTATTTTTTCAGCAGTTCCTTCGTAGTCTTTTGTATAGTCAGATAATTTGGTGTCGATGCCTAATTCATGGAAAAAATCGACTGTTTTTTCAATGGCAGCGTGTGCTTTATCATCTGTATTTTCATCCGTAATATTCCAAACACGTTCACCATATTGTGCTAATTTTTCTTTTTTAGCTTCAAAATTAAACTTGTAATGACTCGGAGCAATTACCGCCAAAGTACGTGCATGATCAATACCAAATAAAGCCGTTAACTCGTGTCCCATTGCATGAACTGCCCAATCTGTTGGCACTCCTTTCTGAATTAATCCATTTAAAGCCATAGTACAACTCCACATAAAATTAGAAGCCGCTTTGTAATCTGTAGGATCTTTTAAAACTTTTGGAGCCACTTCTACTAAAGTCTGTAAAATACTTTCTGCAAAACGATCTTGTAATAAAGCACCAATAGGATAGGTCATATATTGCTCTAAAACATGAGTAAACGCATCCATTATTCCGTTTGCCAATTGACGTTGCGGAATAGAAGCAATTACTTGCGGATCTAAAATAGAAAACTCAGGGAACAAACCTGGGCCACCCATAGCTAGTTTTTCTTTGGTTTCTTTTCTTGTAATAACAGCACCAGAATTCATTTCAGAACCAGTTGCTGGTAAGGTTAAAACCGTACCAAAAGGCATTCCTTTTTCGGTTCTAATGTTTTTGGCTAAAATATCCCAAGGAGTTTCGCCTTCATATAAAGCTGCAGCAGATAAAAATTTAGTTCCGTCAATTACAGATCCACCGCCAACAGCTAATAAGTAGGTTATTTTTTCGTCTTTAATTACTTTTAAAGCATCCATTAATATAGCATATTCTGGATTTGCAGGAATTCCTCCAAACTCAATAATATCAATTTTTGCTAAAGCGGATTTTACCTGGTCGTAAATTCCGTTTTTCTTAATACTTCCTCCACCATACAATAGTAATACTTTTGCATTTGCAGGAATTTCACTTTCTAATTTCTTAATCGTATCCTTTCCAAAAATAATTTTAGTAGGATTTTTAAATTCAAAATTGTTCATCTTCTTTTCTTTTTAATTCTTTTAATAAAACCTTCTACTATTCAATAACAGTTACTAATTCTGACATAGGTTTTCTAACTTTCACTAAGTTTACCAACCAATCTTTCTCTTCTTCTCTATACCCAATTGGTAATAAAACTGCACTTCTTAATCCTTTTTCACGTAATCCTAATATTTTGTCTACAGCATTTGCATCAAAACCTTCTAAAGGTGTTGCATCAACCCCTTCGTAAGCAGCCGCAGTAACAGCATTTGCAAACGCTATATAAGCTTGTTTAGCAGCATGATTAAAGTTTTCTTCTGCATCTTTTTGAGGATACGCACTTAATAACATTTGACGGTAATTTTCCCAACCCTCATTTTTAAAACCACGAATTTCGTTGGTTAAATCGAACATATGGTTAATTCTATCTGCTGTATACGTATCCCAAGCAGCAAAAACTAATAGATGCGAACAGTCTGTAATTACAGATTGATTCCAAGCAATAGGTCTAATTTCTTCTTTAATAGCCTGATTTTTCACTACAAAAATTTCAAAAGGTTGTAATCCGCTTGATGTTGGTGATAAACGTGCAGCTTCTAAAATACGTTCTATTTTATCTTCTGATACTTTTTTACCATTCATTGCTTTTGCAGCGTATCTCCAGTTTAATTTGTCTAATAATTCCATGTTTTACTATTTATTTTTTATAATTTATTATTGTTTTGCGTATTCTTTAATTTGATCTGATTCTATTCTTTTTACTGTTGGTTTTATGGATGCTAAATTGTGCATCGCATCAGCAATTGTTGTTGCTTTAATAATTTTATATTTTTTTAAATTTCCGATAAGAAAAATATTTACTACAGGAAAAATAACATCATAGATACGTTCTAAAGGTCTATTTTCATCTCGGTCTCCTTTAATATAGGAAGGCTGTAAAATGTAGGTGTTTTTAATACCAAAAGTTAAAACGGCATCTTCCATTTCACCTTTTAATTTATTGTAAAACAAGGCGCTTTTTGAACTTGCACCAAGTGCTGAAATCACCATAAATGTCTCAATATTATTTTCTTTTGATAGTTTAGCTGCTTTGGTTGGTATCCCATAATCGATACTTCTATAAACCTCTTTATCAGGTGTTTTCTTTAAAGTTGAACCAATACAACAAAACACTTCATCCGCAGTAAAATTAGATTTAAAAGACTCTAAATCAACTACATTACCTATATATTGTGTTACTTTTAAAGGTAAACCTTCCATTTTTTTTCGAGAAAATAATTTAATGGATGCATAATTATCATCCAAAATTAACTTTTGTAAAAGTAGGTTACCTGTTAAACCTGTTGCACCTAAAATAATCGCTGTTTTATTCATTTTTAAATGTAAATAGTTTAAATTTTTATACTACTCCAAGCTGCTTCATAGGCTTGTTCTATGTGTGTTTTGTCTAGTACAAATGCGCCACGATTTTGTATCATCATTAAAAATGATAACGGATTAATAGCATACGCATATAAAAGATAATCTGATATTGGTTTTATAATTCCTTCATTTTTTCCGCGAGTCCAAAGGTCTAGTAAAGGTTGTAAATGTTTAATTCCCTCTTGCCTACTAGACTCATCAATAATTGGCGTATTATCACATTGCGCTAAAAACATCGCATTTTCGCATTCATTTAATTTAAAATCTGCAATACGATTCCATATCAATTTAAATCCGGCTTCTACAGACATCGTAGCGTCATAAGTTTTAAAAGCATATTTGGTGTATTCGCCTTTAACTTCTATATACGTTTGGTTCAATAAATCTTGTTTGTTCTCAAAATACAGATAAATAGTTGCAGGCGACACGTTTGCCATTTTAGCAATTTTACTCATTGGTGTAGCATGAAAACCGCTATTGTTTACCAAACCAATAGTTGCTTGTACCAGTGCATTTCGTTTATCGATACTTTTTTGAAGTTTTGCCATTTTGTTTTATTTCTGATACAAAGATATGATAAAAATGAACGTTCATTCTTTTTTTAACAAACATTTATATATCTTCTGATAAATAAAATTGATAGTTGTCAATTTAACCTATAAATAAAATGTAAAGTAGATGTATATCAACCAATAAGATAATTAGTATTAAGAATACAAAATCAGAAAAACTCCTATCATTATTCCGACCAAAGGAATTAATTTCTTGCGTTTATTTTTCTCTTTAAATAGCAATCCACCACCAATAACAGCAATTAAAATCTGACTTCGTTTGATGGCAGATAATAACATAATAAGTGCATCAGGATCTTGCAAAGCTTTAAAATAAAAATAATCTGCCGCTTGTAATAAAACTCCAACTGCTATAATAGACCATCTAAATTTAAAGGCTTTGCGTTTTTCTGCATACGGAAACCAAGTAATTGTTAAGATAACCAGTAAAATAAGGATAGTATATAAGCAAAACCAAAATTGTAAAGTCTGCGGATTTAAACTTAAACTCTGAATTAAAAATTTATCATACAAACCACTCGAAGCACCTAAAAAGGTAGCACCAATAATAGCAAAAATCCATTTGTTACGTTTAAAATTGATACCCTCTTGTTTGCCAATTCTAGAATACAAAATCACCGAAAAAATAATAAAGAAAAATCCAATCCATTGAAATAAATTAGGACTTTCTTTATAAATTATAATTGCACCAATAAACGTAAAAAAAGGCCCAGCAGATCGAATTGGAGTAACAATCGTAATAGGTAAATGTTTTAAAGCCTGATACGCTAAAATCCAACTAGCAGCCATTATTGCCGATTTTATAAAAATAAAACCATGTATTTTCCAAGAAATTTGTTGAAAATTATAACCATTTTCTAACGCATAATTAGGATAAAAAATAGCGAGTAGATAAAATGTTGCAACAAATAAAAATCCGCTAGAAATAGTACCTAAAAGAACAGGAAAAACTTCATTTCCTTGTACTGCATGTTTTTTACATAAATTATGTAATCCTAAAAAAAGTGCGGCCAATAGGCCTAAATACATCCACATGGCGCGAATATAGTTTTTTAAGTTATTTTAGAATTAAAATATCTACCTATTTTAGAAAATCTGTATCTAATTCGTTTGAGTTCGGATCTTTATCATAGATTAAAAAAAAGTAAGCTATGTAAAGTCTATTTATTAATTGCCAACTCTTAATATTATGGGTATTTTTAAGCTTTTAAATCAAAAAAAATAAATAATGCTTAAAAGAATACTTTTTATATACTGTTTACTAGTTATTTACAACTTAAAAGCGCAAATAAACTATCCATCAACTAAAAAAATACCCGTTATTAATACGTATCATGGTGTAGATATTACAGATAATTATCAATGGCTAGAAAACTTTTCAAGTCCAGAAGTTACAGAATGGGTGTCTCAACAAAATAAGGTAACATTAAAATACTTAGACAAACAAGTACATACAAACGGCGCTAAAGCAGATATGAAATCTTTTCTATGGAGCGAAATGGAATATAATAATTATGTTGAGAATAAGAAAAACCAAGAGTATTACTTTAGATTAATGTATCCAAGTAAAAATGCCCAAGCAAATATTTATTACAAAAAAGGGAATAAAACGAGCTATCAACAATTAATAACGCCCAATGCTATTTCTACCAAAGACCGAATTATTTTTACAAATTTAGCCCCTTCACCCGACGATCATTTTTTGGCCTATCAGTACAACAGAAATGGAAGTGATTGGGGAGAAATTAAAATAGTGGGCATTAAAAAAAGACATTATTTTAAAGAAGTACTAACAGAAGTAATTGCGCCACAGATTAATTGGTATGGTCAAGGTTTTTTCTATGTGAAAAACACCTACAATGCGGCTAAGGTTAGCAGAAGTTTTCCAGAATTAAAATATCATATTTTAGGTACAGAACAATCTACAGACGCCAAAATTTTTAATGTAGATACTAAAGATGAAACATTAAGCTTGTATGGTGTAGTTAAACAAAGTTTATATATTTTAAAAAAAGCTGATAATTCTAAAGACAATTATAGTTATTATTACTTACGACCACAGCAAGATATAAAAACATTTACGCCATTTTTTACTGATATTAATTATGATATACAAGTACATCATTTTGAAAATGATACGGTTTTTGCCACAACAGATATTAGACATAAAAAATATGTCATTAGTTTCCCAATCAACGAACCTAAAAAATGGGCTTTATTAACGCCATCTTATAAAGATGCTGTTTTTACGGATGCTGTATTTGCTGATAAAAAAATAGTAACGTCATTTCAATTAGAAAAATCGTCATTATTAACGGTAACAGATTTTAAAGGAAGTGTGTTAGGAGAAGTAATTACTCCTGAAGGATTAGCCGTTAGCGGCTTATATTTTGATGAAGAAAAAAAAGAATTGACTTTTAACCTCTCTTCATATACGATTCCTTCAGTAAGTTGTAAGCTCGATTTAAATACGTATAAATTTACGTATTTAGGTCAAAAATCTGTAGCTTTTGATTCTTCTAAATATAAATTTACAAGGACGACTTTTACGAGTCATGATGGTGTTCAAATACCTATTTTTATAGTATATAAAGATTCTTTATCAAAAAATGGCACAACTCCTTTTTTACTGAATACCTATGGCGGTTACGGCAGTATTGCGCAACCTAATTTTAAACCTGGCGTGGTCTCTTTTATAGAAAATGGTGGTGCTTTTGCTTATGTTCATATTAGAGGCGGTGGCGAGTTTGGGTATAATTGGTGGCAGGAAGGTAGAAATTTAAAGAAGCGAAACGGAATTTTAGATTTCACAAAAGCTGCCGATTTTTTAATTGCTGAGGGCTATACAAAACCTAAAAAAATAGCTATTATGGGAACATCGCACGGCGGATTAGTTGCTGCCGCTGCTTTAATGGAGCGACCAGAGTTATTTGGTGCTGCGGTTATAAATGTTGGTGCTTTAGATATGTTGCGCATAGAAAATACTGAAACCGGTGCACACTTTACTAATATTAGCGAATACGGAACTGTTAAAAATGAAGAGGAATTTAAAAACTTACTGTCTTATTCACCTTTTCATACTATTAAAGAAAATGTTAATTATCCCGCTACTTTAATAATTACGGGTACAAACGATTCTAGAGTGTTGCCATATCAATCGTATAAATTTGCCGCTAAACTACAGAATAGACAACTGCAAACAAATCCTATTTTATTATGGACACAAGAAAAAGAGGGACATTATGGCGCTAGTCAGTATAATAGTATTATAGAAGAATTAACATATGAATATACTTTTTTAAGCCGAGAGCTTAATAAAGCTGAATAAGAAAGCAAAATAATTATTGTTATTTAGATAAACTACTTGTTATATTATAATTCTCAATAGAATCAAGTTCTTTATTGTTTAGCGTCTTTAAAACTTGAATTACTTGGTAATTCGAAAATTTCTAAATTAAAATACGGAACAGCTGCAATAACATGATCGAAGATATCTGCCATAATGTATTCGTAATTTTTCCAACGTTTATCGCTGCTAAAAGCATAAATTTCTATAGGAATTCCTTGTGATGTTGGTGCTAATTGACGCACCATAATTACCATGTCTTTATTAATGCCAGAATGGTTTTCAACATACGTTTCTATATACTTTCTAAACACGCCTAAATTGGTAAGGTTTCTACCATTTAAAAGCAATTCTTTATTGATGTCGTTATTAGTATTATAGGTTTTAATATCTGATTGACGCGTTTTTAAATACGTAGAAATTAACTGAATCTTCTTTAGATTATTTACCTCATCTTTAGTTAAATAAGACACACTATCTAACTTAATATTTAGAGCTCTTTTTATACGTCTTCCGCCAGAATCTGCCATTCCTCTCCAGTTTTTGAAAGAGTCAGAAATTAAAGCATAGGTAGGAATTGTTGTTATCGTTTTATCAAAATTTTGAACTTTTACAGTCGCTAAATTGATCTCAATAACATCTCCATCAGTATCATATTTTTCAAAGGTAATCCAATCACCAATTCGAACCATATCATTTATAGAAACTTGAATACTTGCTACAAAACCTAAAATAGTATCTTTAAAAATAAGTATTACTACTGCAGAAGCTGCACCAAGTGTTGTAATAAATTTAATAAATTCGATACCAGTAAGAATTCCAATTGCAGATAAAACTCCAATTATCCAAGCAAAAATCATAAACACTTGAATATAACTATCTATTGGTTTGTCTCTTAACTCGGGTAAGGTTTTGAAGTAATCTTTAAGGGTATGCAGAAGGCTTCTTACTATCCACAACACCAAAATAATCGTAAATACTTCTAAACCTTTTTGAACAATACTTTCAAAATAATCAAAATCCACAAAAACAATTGGAAGCAATTCTAATACTATGACTAAGGGAATAATATGTGCAATATTTCGTGGAGCTTTATTTTGCACCAATAAATTATCAAAATTGGTTTTAGTTTTAGTAGCAAACTTTGAAAATAATTGAACTATAATTTTACGAATTACAAAATCAGTTAAAAAAGCTATTAGTATGAGCCCAATTAATAAAGCAATCATATTTAAATATTTGGCGATAACAACAGACATTCCTGAAGTCACTAAATAATCGTAAAAAATGTGCTCAATATTCATGAATAGGTAGTTTTAAAAGAAAGCATATCAAGTTAGAAAACCTTGTCTTTTAACGGGTTGTAAAAATACGGCTTTCAGGATGTAAATAAGGTATTTCTAATACATATTAATTTACTAAATGTTACTTAGAAGCTACAAAAAGTAAATACCAAAATTGGTATAAAATACTGATATACTTGAATTAAAAAGTATGTCTTTGTTCAGCTACTGATGATGCATTTAACAATTGATTAAATAATTTGATACTATCAAAATTACGAGTAATTTCATCTGATACAGCAACACCAGAAACTCCAGTTGTTAAAATATCTTTAATATCTTCTGTGGTAATTTCTCCAACTCCAATTATTGGTGTTTCAGATTTTAAGGCTTCAGCAATTACAGTAAATCCATCTATACCTAAAACTGTAGGAATATTTTCTTGGGATTTTGCATTTTTAAAAGGTCCTAAACGAATATAATCGACCTGATTATTTATCAGTTTTTCGCAATCTTTTAAAGTATTTGCAGATCCTCCAATAATTTGCCAAGTGTATAAATGAATTCTAGCTTTTGTGTTGCTAATAGTATTTTTATCTATATGAACACCATCTGCTTTTACAGCTTTCGCAATTTTATAATCGTTATAAATTACTAATCTAGTTTGAAAATAAGAAGTGATTTCTCTTGCTTCTTCCGCTAATTTTAAATGTTTTGTATCTGATACATTTTGCAAATGCAATTCCACTAACTCGACCCCAGAAGAACACGCTTTTTGAATGTTTTCTAGATGCTCTTGAGGCGTGTTTCCTTGTGAAATATAATGTAGTTTTGGTATCATTTTGCAAACGAATTTGTAGAGTAATTAGTTTTTAAAAAAGTAGTATCCTTATTTTATAGAAATTACTTTAGGATGTTTCATAAAATAAGATTCATAGCGTTTTAAAAATGGATGCATTTTGTCTGTATAGATTACAAATTGGCATTTTTGTATACTTTCTGTTAGTAATAACATGGTGTTATGTGCTATTTTTTGTTCTAAAAAAGCAGCATCATCCATATTAAATATTTTTAATTGCGTAGTGTTTACACCTTCTAGCAAAAACAATTTGTTTAATGTTTTAGGCGTTGCAATTAAAATGTCTACTCCTTCAAATACTTCCGATTTTATAACATCAATATGTAGTTTTTCATCACATAAATATACACGTAATGGGTGGTGTCTAAGATATTTAAAAAAGGCTTCGTTTACCTCTGCAGCTCTATCTCTGTCTTCTACAAGAATAATGGCTCTAGGCGCTGTACCAACTGGCTCACATTTTAATTTTTGTAAAGTAGTAAGAATCATAGTAGTCGTTTTACCACTACCTTTTGGAGCTGTACAATATATATTAGCACCACTTTTAATAACCGGTATACTAGCACTTTGAAACGCAGTGGGAGTTGTAATATCTAAATACTCGAGCATTTCAAGGATATCTGAATGTAATTTTTTAAAAGCCATAAGGTTTAAAGCGCTGTTGATGTTGTAAATTTGGTTAAAGTGGGCAAATATACAACATAATTTATGTACCTCTTTATAAAAGCATCTCGATGCAAATTTCTTTTGATTTCTTGTAGTATTTCATTCAAAATACTTGCGTTGTGTATCAGCACAAATGTAAGTTAGAGCGATTTCGATTTTTAATTGAATTTGTATCTAAAACCTATTTAGAGACTCATATTAAGCTTCTTTATATTAATTTTACTGATTTCAACCTTTAAATTCACTCGAATTTATATAATTTCTCAAAATCCATTAAACCATTACAAAGCCTTACTTTTTAAGTACACGTTTTACAATTGAATTAGAAGAATTAGAAAACTTAAAGAAATAGATTCCAGAGTTTAAGGCAGAAACATCAACAGTTTCAGCATCTATGATTGTATTCATCAGTTGTTTACCAAGTTGGTCAAAAACGCTTAATTTGTTATAATTTTTGGTTCCTTTAAAATATAAAATATTTGTAACCGGATTTGGCCAAACTACCATTTCATCAGTCGGATAAAAATAAGAGTCAATACCTAAAGTAGTAGCTGCAAAGATTCTAAACTCAGACAAACTAATCCAAGAACCTGTGTAATTATTTGCACCAGTTACTGTAATTTTAACAAAACGACCATTTACACCACCAAATATATCAACAATAGGATTTGATGCTGTGCCTGAAACTGTATTATCTGCTCTATTTACTAATTGAGTATAAGTTCCGTTTTCTGTTTCAGAAGCAGAAATAGTAAATTTATACGCTCTATCTGAGTAGCAAACTAATTCTGTTCTTCCTAAATTATATACCTGACCTAAATCTATTAAAGCTGTTTGAGGATACCCAGAAACAGACCATCTACTGCTAGTATTACCATCTACTAAATTAGTAATTACATTGCTGCCATCTGGAGTTCCTGTTCCCGTTGCTGATTTATTTAGCGCTAAATTTGGTCCTTCTGCATTCTGTAGAACAGTTATAGCACAAGTTGCTGTAAAGCTTCCATCGTCCGTTGTAGCTGTAATAATTGCGTTTCCAATACTCACAGAGGTTAATAAACCACTTTGACTCACCGTTGCAACAGCTGTGTTTGAACTTGTATAACTTACGCCTTTATTTGTAGCATTCGAAGGACTCACTACTGCAGATAATTGTTGTGTTGCACCTAATAAAATATTTAAACTACTTGGTGAAAATGATACGCCACTTACCGCTACAGCATCATGCACAACAGAAAAATCATACACTAAAACTTCTCCATAATTATTTGGATTATTAGTTTCTATTCCTTCTGTTTCCGAATTACTCTGCGTATAATTTCCTACTTTAAAATACGTTTGGTCATAATTTAAATCCATTACATAATCATTGCCTTCTGCTTTTATTAAATAAGCAGCGGCAGTATTGGTATTGTATGCATTTAAAAGATTTCCATCTTCGGCATAATAACAATAATGCTTACCATCTTTAATTAAAAAAATTACTTCGTGTTTAGTTCCTAAAACATAATTAGTTTTAATTGTTACATTGCTTCTTAATTTACCACCATTAAAGGATAAAAATAAATGTGAATTTTCTAATCTCATAACCATAGAATCATCAATTCCATCGTCTTTATTTCCATGAATTTGTGTAGCTACTAAATGTGGCTTTTTAATAGGTAAATGAGTTATCGCTTGTTTTACATATAGCATGTGATTACCTTCTGTAGTCCAAAAAATATCAGAATTACCAGTTACTTCTCTTTCTCTAAGTTCAGATCTAATATAACTAGAATTAGGTGTTGTACCATTATCACTTCTTATTGGTGTAAAAAAAACGATAGCATCTTTAGCATCATTTACATAAAAATACTCGTTATTAGGTTCGCCACACAAGGTTTTGTCTTCAACCCCATTTGGATACGTAATTTTCCATTGATTACAATTATTCATTAAGTCTGAAGGTACTTGAGCCATTGCAGGAATCATAAAACAAAATACAAACGCAGTAGATAGTAACGATTTTAAAAAAATTTGTGATTTTATATTCATTTTTATATTACTGGTTTTGATTATTTATGCTTTCCAATTAAATTCCCGATAATTGGTTAACCAATTATCAGTATGCAATGTAATAAAAATAGTGATATAACTTAAAAATATTAATAACGACAAAAAACATAAAAAAACTCCGAATTTGCTACTAATATTTAAAAGTAAAAACACCTTCTAGAAAAGTAATAAACAAAAAAACATCCATTTGTTTTGCAAATGGATGTTTTTAAAAGGATAAATACGAATTAAAAAATTAGGATTTCCAGAATGTTCTTTGTTCGTTTAATTCTTCTTCTTCTTTTCTAAGTTCCTCTAATTCTTTTACTGATAATACCTTCAAAAATGACGGGTGTTGCTCTATTGCAAACTCAATTTTGGTAATAATATCACACACATCTTCATTTTCATAATCTATATCTAACGGTTGTTTAATGATCATAGATTGTAATACATTACGTTTTTTAATATTCAATCCTTTTTTATCAAAAGAACGTCTAAAACCATCAATAACAATTGGCACTACAACAGGTTTGAAAGTTTTTATGATATGCGCTGTACCTCTTCTAATTGGCTTAAATGGTGTTGTTGTTCCTTGCGGAAAAGTTATAACCCAGCCATCTTTTATGGCTTTACCAATGTTAGAAATATCTGAGTTTTTTACTTGTCTATTTACATCTTTACCTTGACTACGCCAAGTTCTATCAATAGAAACAGAACCTGCATATGCAAATATTTTTGGTAACAAACCTGCTCTCATTGTTTCGCCTGCAGCCACAAAATATACATTCAATTTCGGATTCCAAATATAACCAATATTCCTAATGGAGTCATCTCTACCTTTTAAGGATGCATTAAACACATGAAACATCGCTGCAACATCAGCAAAATAAGTTTGATGGTTAGAAATAAAAAGTACGTTTTTATCTGGTAAATTTCTTAGTATTTCTGATCCTTCTATTTGAAGTTCGTTAAATTTTCGATATCTATTATGAGATATTATTCCCAAAATACGAATGAGCCATTTCTTTAGAATTAAATAATGTCCAAAAGGATTTCTTTTAAATAGGGGCATTTATAGTGTTTTTATACTTGGTTAACTCAACAAAATTACAAAACTATTTAAGAACTTGCTATTTTAAGAGTTCTTTAATTTCAGAAAGCATCATTCCGGTTGCTCCCCAAACAATATAATCGTTTATTTTAAAACATGGCACTTCAATTTTTTTCATATAAGAAGTATCCAAAGTAACGGTTGAAACCGAATTGTCATCTAACAAATCGCTTACCAAAACTTCAATTTCTAAAGCAACCTCATGATTTAAAACAAAATTAGGTCTTTGAGCTACAAAACCTAAAAACGGAGTAGCCAAAAAATTACTTGGCGGGATATAAACGTCTGTTAATTCTCTAATAATTTCTACGGATGAAGGCAAAACCCCAACCTCTTCTAAAGTTTCTCTTAAAGCAGTTTGTTCTAAATTTTTATCAGATTTTTCTAATTTTCCACCAGGAAAACTAATTTGCGCAGAATGTGTGCCTTTATAACTGGCTCTTTGCGTTAATAAAAAGCAAGTTTCATTTTCTTTATTTGGATAAAATAACACCAAAACAGCTGCTTTTCTAGGTTTATTAGCGGCTATTTTATCTTTGTCATATTGTAAACGAAGTTTAGGCGCCATTTTAAATTGAGCCTCCAAACCTCCTAATTCTTTACTTTTTAGCGCTTCAATTTTTTTAGTGAAATCTTTAAAATTCATTTTGAAGTATTACTTTTAACAAATTTATTGTTTTCTAATACAGCATTAATATTTTTTGGCAAGAATTTTGATTTATCATAAGCAAATAAAATAAATGGATAAAAAATATAAAAAATTAATTTTAAGTATCGTACTAGATGCTATTGGTTTCATAACCATTATTCCTTTTGATATATTTTGGGCGCCTGTTTCTGGATTTATAATGACCAAAATGTACAAAGGAAATAAGGGTAAAATTGCGGGTTTTATCAGTTTTTCAGAAGAAATTATTCCAGGGATTGATGTAATACCCACATTTACCATAATGTGGATTTACACTTATGTAATCAAGAAAGAAGATCTAAATAAAACAAAAGATTTAACTATTGATAGTTAATTACTTTCCTTAAACAAAAAACCCAAACCTAATCTACTTAAAAACTTTTTCTCAAAAGCCCAAAAGAACTTAAATTGTCCAAAAAACCAACCTACAATTGGTAAAGTCAATTGGTAAATTGGAAATATTAACAATATTCTTAAAGGCCAAAAAATAAATGGCGAAACGGTTTCTAAGGTTAATCCAAAAAAAGCTGTTATAGGTTTTGCTACCCAAGTGGCAAAAGAACCATTAATTGAGAAAACCAATAAAATAGCTATAATAGACCAGTTACTTTTTAAATTCCAACGTTGTTTTAATTTTTCTATCAAACCTATGCTGCTTTTTTAGTTTTTTTAAACATCAACCAAATACCTATTAAAATCAAAGGAATACTTAATATTTGACCCGTATTTAATAAATTAAAAAACCCATCTTCTCTACCCTCTGCTTGTTCTACTTTTAAAAATTCAATTACAAAACGTAGTGTCCATAAAACCACCATAAATAAACCAAATATGTAACCTACTTGTTGTTTTTTATTGGTTTTCCAATATAAAAACCACAAAACAAAAAATAAAGCTAAATAACTAAAGGCTTCATATAATTGCGTTGGATGTCTTGCAAAATCTTCTCCGTTTGCTTTAAAAATAACGCCAAAATTAGAACCTGTTTCTTTTCCGTAAATCTCTGAGTTAAAGAAATTTCCCATTCTTATAAAAAATCCTGCCAAAGCCACCATAATTGCCAATCTATCTAAAATAAATAACCAAGGTTTATTTAAGTGTTTTTTAGCATAGAAATACATCGTTATAATAATAGAAATTGCTGCTCCATGACTTGCAAACCCCGTAAAACCTGTAAATTTCCATGTTCCGTTTATTTGTTTAAACGGAATAATAATTTCTAATAAATGGTTTTGATAATAATCCCAACTATAAAAGAAAACATCTCCTAAACGCATACCAACTAACATCGATATAAACGTATACATAAATAAAGTATCTAGTTTTTCTAACGGAATTTCATCTTTAATATATATTTTTTTCATCAGATGTAAACCCAACAAAAATGCAGTTACAAACATTAAACTGTACCAACGTACCACAAAAAATCCTAGATCAATACCTAAGGATGGATTCCATTCTATTGCTAAAAAATTCATACTTTTTTATTCTTTTTTTGTCATTTGTAATGACATTAATTTTTATTCTTTCTTTTCTGGTACAGGATCATAACCACTTCCTCCCCAAGGATGACAACTAAATATTCTTTTCAAAGCCATCCATCCACCAGAAAATAAACCATGTTTTTGCAAAGCCTCTATTGTGTAATGCGAACACGTAGGACTGTATCTACAAGTTGACGGTGTATAAGGTGATATTGCCGCTTGATAAAAACGAACAAGCAAAATAAATGGAAATGAAAAAAACCCCCCTAGTCCCCAAAGGGGGAATTTACTACTTGTTTTTTTTTCAGATTTATTTTCCATTGATTTTAAACATTCTCATTTTAATTAAAAAAAATACAGCAAATTTAATATTTAATAATCCGTTGATTTCAGCATGATTAGAACTCCTTCCCTTTGGGAAGGTTGGGATGGGTTTTTAATTAATAGAAAAAATTGTGCCTTCTTTTCCGTCCTTTAGTTGAATTCCTAAAGCAATTAATTCGTCTCTAATTTGGTCTGATAATGCCCAGTCTTTATTTTCTCTTGCTTCTTTTCTTAATTTAATCAACAACTCAACTACTCCTTTTATTTTTTCTGAATTGTCTTGAGAATTTTCATTCATCAATCCTAAAACATCAAAAACAAATGCTTTTATGATGGTTTTTAATTCTGATACATCATCCGCAGTTAAACTTGCTTTTTGTTCTTTTATTTGATTAATCACTTTTACAGCTTCAAATAAATGTGCAATTAACATTGGCGTATTAAAATCGTCATTCATAGCTGCATAACAATCCTTTTTCCATTTTTGAACATCAAAAGTAGATGTTTTTCCTGCTTCAATCTTTTCTAGGAAATTTACAGCTTCCATCAATTTAGCATGTCCTTTTTCTGATGCTTCTAAAGCTTCTCCAGAAAAATCTAAAATACTTCTATAATTGGCTTGCATGTTAAAAAAACGAACAACACTCGCTGAAAACGCTTTTGGTAAAATGTTGTTTTTTCCTGATAAAATCTCGTTAGGTAAAATAAAATTACCTGTTGATTTTGCCATTTTTTGGCTATTTAACAAGAGCATATTTGTATGCATCCAATAATTTACAGGAGTTTTACCACTACATGTTTTAGATTGTGCAATTTCACATTCGTGATGCGGGAATTTTAAATCCATTCCGCCTCCATGAATATCAAATTGTTCGCCTAAATATTTGGTGCTCATTACAGAACATTCTAAATGCCAACCAGGAAAACCATCACTCCAAGGCGAAGGCCAGCGCATAATATGTCTTTCATCCGCTTTTTTCCAAAGGGCAAAATCTTGTGGATTTTTCTTATCAGATTGACCGTCTAACGAACGTGTATTATGAATTAAATCTTCTACTTTACGACCAGAAAGGATTCCGTAATGTTCTTTTTTATTGTATTCTAAAACATCAAAATAAACAGAACCATTTACTTCATACGCAAAACCTTTTTCTATGATTTCTTTAATCATTTCTATCTGTTCTACAATATGACCTGTTGCTGTTGGCTCGATACTTGGCGGTAAAAAGTTGTAATTTTTAAGCACATCATGAAAGTCAACGGTATAACGTTGCACCACTTCCATGGGTTCAATTTGCTCTAAACGTGCTTTTTTTGCAATTCTGTCTTCACCTTCATCTGCATCATTTTCTAAATGACCAGCATCTGTAATATTACGCACATAACGCACTTTGTAGCCCAAATGCAATAAATAGCGATATACAACATCAAAAAACATAAATGTTCTTACATTTCCTAAATGCGCATTGCTATATACTGTTGGACCACAAACGTACATCCCTACATATCCGTCTGTTATGGTTTTAAAATCCTCTTTTTGTTTGCTAAGAGAATTGTATACTTTAAGTTTATTTTCTTTGTAGATTTCCATTAAAAAGTTACTATTTACAGCGGATAAAGATAGGCACTTTAAAAAGAATGGCGAAATGGAATTTGTTAGAAGTTTCGTAAAAGATAAAGCATTAAAAACTACTTATTTTTATTTAGAAAAGTCTCTTAAATTAAAGGCTTTTTAAATCATATTTGAAAAGAAAAAAAGGATGACGAAATATGTATCGACATCCTTTAGTAGCATTTTAAACCATAAAAACACTTTTCAAAAGTCTAAACAAAACAATCGTTTCTAACTTCTGAGATATAATTTTGTTTAATTATTTTTTCAATTTTAAAAAATAATCAAAAATTTCTGGAACATTACCACTTCCCATATCTGCAGCTACAGCCGCTTGAAGATTAGAAGACGTAGCTTCTGCAATTTGAGAAGTTGTACCAAGATCATTCATCATCTGAACAAAATAGCCTAAATCTTTATTTGCATTTGCAATAGAAAAACCTAAATCACTTACATTATCTACAGCATAGTTTTTACAGAATTTCATAAAAGGAGAATTCGAAGGACCAGAAGACATAATGTCAAATAATTGTGCTGTATCTACACCTGCAAGTTCTGCAGCTGCAAAAGCTTGAGACATTGCTACAACCGTTGTCATTCCCATAAAATTATTAATTAGCTTCGTTGTATGACCAGCACCAGCACCTCCTAAATAAAATACGTTTTCACCTTGTTGGTCAAGAATTGGTTTTACTTTATCAAAAGTTTCTTTGTTACCAGCTGCCATAATATTAAGCAAACCATCTTTTGCATGTGCAGGAGTTCTACCTAATGGTGCATCAATCATACCAGCACCTTTAGCTGCAAGATCTTTACCTATTTTTATAGTAGAAGCAGGAATAGATGTTCCAAAATCGATTAAAACAGCACCCTCTTTAATACCCGCTAAAATACCTTGTTCTCCATAAACAATTTTTTCTACAACTGCAGAAGTTGTTAAACAGAACATTATAATATCGCTTTTTTCTGCCAATTCTTTTGGCGAAGAAGCTTCTGTAGCATTACCACGAGCAATAACTCTTGCAACTTCATCTTTATTAAGATCCATTACCGTTAGCTCGAAACCTCTGTTTTGAAGATTTTCAACCATGTTCCCTCCCATAAGGCCAAGGCCGATAAATCCGATAGTAGGTTTTTTCATATTTTACTAATTTAGTTTATTTATTTTTCTAATTATTACTGCAAATATAGGCTTCTCAAGTGATTTATAAAATATTAAACACGTGTTTTAATTATCTAAATACACTTAATAGTAGTAAATAAATTATGCTTCTATAAATACCTATTATATTAGATAGATTTTTATAGAACTTTATTGTTTCACACTTTTTAGTACTTTTTTGAAATCTATTTAAACTAAAAAATTATTGATATTTTGTATAAGGAATTGGTTTGATACCTTTTATTCATAATTATACATTTCCTATAATAAATACTTAACTAATTTCACTCCAGATTTTAGCGTTTTTAGAAACTTCTACATACGTTTTTTTAATATTCGCATTTTCTGGTTTCGATAAATTGGAGTCTTCTTGTAAAACAGCAATTGCAGTATTTCTTGCATTCACTAAAATTTTAGTATCTTTAACAATATCAGCAATTTTAAGATTTAAAACGCCACTTTGTTGCGTTCCCATTAAGTTTCCTGGACCACGTAATTTTAAATCTACTTCTGCAATTTTAAATCCGTCGGAAGTTTCTACCATCGTTTTTAAACGTGTTTTTCCTTCTTCGGATAATTTATAACTAGACAATAAAATACAATAACTTTGGTCTGCTCCTCTACCAACTCTACCTCTTAATTGATGCAATTGACTTAAACCAAATCGTTCTGAGCTTTCTATAATCATCACACTTGCATTGGGCACATTTACACCAACTTCAATTACAGTTGTGGCAACCATAATTTGTGTTTCGCCTTTTACAAAACGTTGCATTTCGAATTCTTTATCTTTAGGTTTCATTTTACCGTGCACAATACTTATTTGATATTTTGGCGATGGAAAATCTCGAGAAACACTTTCAAAACCATCCATTAAATCCTTATAATCCATTGCTTCAGATTCTTCAATCAATGGATACACAATATAAACCTGTCTTCCTTTTTCAATTTCATCTCTCATAAATTTAAAGACAGCTAATCTATTACTATCAAATCGATGCACCGTTTTTACTTCTTTTCTTCCTGGAGGTAATTCATCAATTACAGAAATATCTAAATCGCCATATACAGACATTGCCAACGTTCTTGGAATAGGTGTTGCCGTCATTACTAAAATATGAGGAGGAACAGCCCCTCCAACCTCCCCAAAAGGGAGGCTTTTCAAATCTTGAGAAATTTTACTCAAAACACTTTCAATATCCGCAATTACTTCTTCGTTTGTGAATCTTATCACTTTAAAACCTAATTCAGTCAGAATTGTAGTTCTTAATTCATCAGCTTCTTTTTGTTCTATTGTATTATGATATTTTCCATCAACTTCTATAATTAGTTTTTTAGAAATACAAATAAAGTCAACTATAAATTCATGTACAATATGTTGTCTTCTAAATTTAGAATCTAATTTCTTTGTCTTTAGCTGCTCCCATAAGATTTGCTCTGCTTCAGTAGTTTGTTTTTTACGTTCTACTTGTAGTTCCTTCATCAATTTATAAACTGATGGACGAGCGGTTTCGTAACGATTCCGTATTTCAGCTCCTTCCCTTTGGGAAGGTTGGGATGGGCTTCTCCCTCCCTTTTTCCACAATTGTGAACGCTGTTTTACACCAAAACGATGTTGCTCATCAATAATGGCAATTCCTAAATTTTTGAATTGAACTTTATCTTCTAATAAAGCATGCGTACCAATTAAAATATGTAAGGTTCCGTCTTCTAAATTTTTATGAATTTCTCTCCGTTTTTTTACTCTTACAGATCCTGTTAATAAATCGACATTTAAATCCATTTTTGATAACAACCCAGAAATTGCATGATAATGTTGTGTTGCTAAAATTTCTGTTGGCGCCATAATTGTGGCTTGATATCCATTATCAATAGCCAAAAGCATGGTTAAAAGTGCAACAATGGTTTTTCCTGATCCAACATCACCTTGTAAAAGTCTATTCATGTGTGCACCAGAACCTACGTCTTTTCTAATTTCTCTAAGTACTCTTTTTTGTGCATTTGTTAAATCGAAAGGCAAATGATTACTATAAAAATCATTAAAATAATCGCTTACATTTTCAAAAACAAATCCTTTTATTTTGGTTTTATTGATGAGTTTCTTTCTTAATAATTGTAACTGAATAAAAAATAATTCTTCGAATTTTAAACGGAATTCCGCTTTAGCTAAATCTTCTTGACTTTTTGGAAAATGGACATTTAAATACGCATCACGTTTGTGCATCAACTTAAAATCATCAATAATTTCTTCTGATAAACTCTCTTCTATTTTATCAAAAACTTGTTGTAATAAATTTTGAATATACGTTCTAATCATTTTATTAGAAACGCCCGAATTTGTTAATTTTTCTGTGGATGGATATACAGGTTGCATTTTAGTTTGCAACTTTTTTTTATATTCTGTAACCAATTCCATTTCTGGATGCGGAATACTAAAACTGCCATTATAATGATTCAGTTTTCCATAAACCACATAAGGTTCATTAGGTTTAATAGCGTCTTTAATCCATTTTTGACCTTTAAACCAAACCAATTCCATCGTTCCTGTGGCATCTTGTAAAGTAGCTACTAACCTACTGCCTCTTTTTTGTGCAACCGATTTAATACTGGTAATTTTACCTACAATTTGTACCTCAGATGAATTTGGTTGTAAATCTCTTATATCATAAAAAGCAGTTTTATCAATATATCTAAACGGAAAAAAATTGAGCAAATCATTACAAGTTTTAATGCCCAACTCTGTGAACAAAAGCGCTGCTCTTTGCACACTTACTCCTTTAATATATGTAATTGGATAACTTAAATTCAACTTTAATATTTATGAAACACGAAAATACAAAATACCTTTTATTTAATGTACCTTTGCACACTATTATAATAAAAAATGAGATTACATAGAAACTTAACATTTGCTGTTATAGACAGTATTAGAGACATATTTAACGAAGGCGTTTATGCAGACAAAGCTGTAGAAAAAGCCTTAAAAAGAGACAAACGCTGGGGAGCAAGAGACCGTAAGTTTGTTGCAGAAACCATTTACGACATTGTTCGTTGGAACCGTTTATACTCTGAAATTGCAGAAGTAAAAGCGCCCTATGACAGAGATAATATTTGGAGATTATTTTCTGTTTGGTGTATTTTAAGAGGAATTAAATTACCAGATTGGAATCAAATTGGTGATGTGCCAGAAAGAAGAATAAAAGGTCGTTTCGCAGAACTATCTAGAACAAGAAAATATAGAGAATCTATTCCTGATTGGATGGATGAAATGTGTGTTGCTGAGTTAGGCGAAGAAGTTTGGACCAAAGAAATTGCTGCTTTAAATGAGCAAGCTAAAGTAATTTTAAGAACAAATACATTAAACGGTTCTAAAGAAATTCTTCAAAAGAAATTAAAAGCAGAAGATATTATTACAGAGTTTTTACCAAATCATCCTGATGCCTTACTATTGCCTGAAAGAGTAAATGTATTTAAATCTGAAGCTTTTCATAACGGTTTATTTGAAGTGCAAGATGCTTCATCGCAATTAGTTGCTGCGTATTTAGATGTAAAACCCGGAATGAAAGTAATTGATACGTGTGCAGGTGCTGGCGGAAAAACATTGCATTTATCTGCTTTAATGGAAAATAAAGGGCAAATAATTGCCATGGATATTTACGAAAGTAAATTGAAAAAACTTAAAATTAGAGCTCGTAGAAATGGTGCACATAATATAGATTTACGTGTTATCGATTCTACAAAAGTGATTAAAAAATTACACGAAAAAGCAGACAGAGTTTTAATTGATGCTCCTTGTTCTGGCCTAGGCGTTATCCGTAGAAACCCAGATTCTAAATGGAAATTACAACCAGAATTTATAGAAAACATTAAAAAAGTACAACAAGAAGTTTTACAACAATATTCTAAAATGGTAAAACCAGGCGGAAAAATGGTGTATGCAACCTGTTCTGTTTTACCTTCAGAAAATCAAGAACAAGTTAAGAATTTCTTAACATCAGAAGCCGGAAAAGATTTTACCTTTGTCTCTGATAAAAAAGTATTAGCGCATATTTCTGGTTTCGACGGATTTTATATGGCGCTTTTAGAAAGGAAATAAATTTATACTTTTACCATATAATTTTTCATTGCTAGAAAAAGAAAGTAACATTTTGTATAATTTAAATCAAAAAAATGATAAAAAAACTACTTCTTTTAATTGTAATGACTGTTTATGCTGTTTCTTTTTCGCAAGAAACCTATTATAATGATGTAAATTTAACTTTATCTGGCGCTCAACTTAAAGCTGCATTAGCCACTAAGATAATTGCAACTCATACAAATATGCTTACGTATACTCCAGGAGTTTGGGAAGCAACTAAAATTACAGATGCCAATCCTGCTAATACATCCGAAGTTATTTTAATATATGGATGGGAAAACGGAACGGACCAAGATATTACAAACGACAGAACTAGAGATAATAGTCTGCAAGACAGAGGAACTGGCGAAAGTTTTGTTTGGAATAGAGAACATGTTTTTTCTAAATCTTTAGCAAATCCTATTTTAATAGGAGAAGGTAGTAGTCAAGGTCCTGGATCTGATGCGCACAATTTAAGAGCTGCTGATAGAACTAGAAATTCTGAAAGAAATAATTTTAAACTTGCTCCAGGTTCTGGTAATTCTAGTAGATCAAATGTAACTTATAGCGGCCCAGATGGACCAAATACAAGAGGTTGGTATCCTGGTGATGAGTGGAAAGGAGATGCGGCAAGAATGATTATGTATATGTACCTTCGTTATGGAAGTCAATGTTTACCTACAAATGTTGGTGTTGGAAGCAATGAGTTTACCTCTGATGAAATGATTGATTTATTTTTACAATGGAATATAGAAGATCCTGTTTCGGCAATAGAAATAGCTAGAAATACGTACCACGAAAATACTTCAAATACATACGCACAAGGAAATAGAAATCCGTTTATAGACAATCCGTATTTAGCAACTAGAATTTGGGGAGGAAACTCAGCAGAAGATCGTTGGAATTATTATACATCTACAGATACACAAGCACCAACAACACCTGCAAATGTTACGCTAAATAACATCACATTAAATTCTATAACTGTTTCTTGGTCTGCATCTTCAGACAATATAGGCGTAACTGGCTATAATGTATATATAGATGGTATTTTAAAAGCGCAAACACCCAATACATCTATTACTTTTTCTAATTTAACAACAAATACTGCTTATAGTTTTACTGTTGTTGCCAAAGATTTAATTAATAATATGTCATCTGCAAGTGCTTCTATAAGCGGAACAACTTTACAAGATGCAAACGCACCTACTACCCCAACAAACCTAGTTTTTAGTAACCAAACAGATTCTTCTTTTAAAGTTTCTTGGACAGCTTCTACAGATAATAATGCTGTAACTGGTTATGAAGTTTATGTAAACAATAATTTAGCAGGAACAGCTACAGATGTTTTTTATACAGTAACTGGTTTAACAACATCCACAACCTATGCTGTGCAAGTTTTAGCATTTGATGCTGATGCAAATAAATCTGACAAAAGTACTTCTGCAAATGTTACAACAACAGCAGGAACCTCTAACGGAGTTACAGAATTATTTATATCAGAATATGTAGAGCCATCAACCCAAGAAGGTGGTAATAATAAAGCCATTGAAATTGTAAACCTTACTGCTTCTACAATCAATTTATCTAACTATTCGATACAAAAACAATCTAATGGTGGATCTTGGGGAGATGATTATCCTTTAGGTAACGGAAGTATTGTACCTGGAGATGTATTTGTAATTAGACATGCAGATGCAGATAATTCTATTTTACTTGCAGAAACAGATCTTGTGGGACCTCCAAATATTGATACTTTTCCTTATGGATATGGATCTCCAATGAATTTTAACGGTAACGATCCTGTAGGTTTGTTTAAAAATGGTGTTTTAATTGATATTGTTGGTCAAGAGGGCAACTCTAGCTATAATGTTCAAGATGAAACTTTAAGAAGAAAAGCTACTATTTCTAAACCAAATACAACTTTTGATAGAAATGAATGGGATGCTTTATCAATTACCTTTGATGGTTTTGGACGTCACACTTCTACGCTAAGTACTTCTGATACTGGTTTAAATTCTTTTAAAATGTATCCGAATCCTACAAACGGAAATGTGGTATATTTTCAATCAACAGATAATTTAGATGTAAAAGTATACAATGTTGTGGGTAAATTAATTCTTGATAGTAAAATAAATAGCTCTAAAAATAGTATTAACATATCAACACTATCAACAGGAGTTTACTTTGTAAAAGTAGCTTCTGGCAGCAATTCTGTGATTAAAAAACTAATAAAAAATTAATATTTCAAATTATTCATTAACAAAAACGATTCATAACTGGGTCGTTTTTTTAATCTAAAAAAAAATGAAAAAAATAATACTTTTAACATCTTTATTATTTGTTTTAATTGCAAATGCACAAGAATCTTATTATAATGATGTAGATTTAACTGCAGAAGGTTTAAAACTAAAACAAAATTTAGCAACAAAAACGATCAGTGCTCATACTAATATTTTATCTTATGGTTGGGGAGCTTTACAAGCAACAGATCTAAACCCTGCAAATAGTTCAGAAGTTTTACTAATATATGGTTATTCTGCAACGGGTTCAACTTCGAGAACTAGAAATGCAAATCAAAATGGTGGTGGTCAAGGAGATTGGAACAGGGAACATGTTTACCCAAAATCTCTAGGAACTCCAAACTTAGGAGAAGCCGGGCCTGGTGCAGATGCGCATCACTTACGTCCTTCAGATGTAGATTTTAATAGTCTAAGAGGAAATACAAAATTTGCTGATGGTTCTGGTGATGCTGGTGATCAAAATGGTGGTTGGTATCCTGGTGATGAATGGAAAGGTGATGTCGCTAGAATTATGATGTATATGTATATTCATTATGGTGATCAATGTAAACCAACCGGAGTTGGTATTGGCAATAATGCAAATGCTGGTGATGATATGATTGATTTATTTTTAGAATGGAATGTTGAAGATCCAGTTTCCGATTTTGAAAGACAAAGAAACAACTATCATGAAAATACGAACAATACATATGCTCAAGGAAATAGAAACCCATTTATAGATAATGCTTATTTAGCTACAAGAATTTGGGGCGGTAACGATGCATTAGACTCATGGGGACTTTATATAACATCAGATTCTGAAGCACCAACAACGCCTACAAATGTATCTTTAAGTAATATTACAACAACCACAATAGATGTATCATGGAATGCTTCTTCTGATAATGTAGCAGTAACAAAATATGAAATTTATGTTGATGGTTCTTTACATGGCAACTCAACAAACACAAATTATACAATAACAAACCTAAATTCTGGCACAAACTATAGTATTACCGTTTTAGCAAAAGATATTGCAAGCAATAAATCTGCACAATCTACTGCAGTAAACGGAACAACTTTAACAGATAATGCTGCTCCATCTGTACCTACAAACATTACAATAACAAATGAAACAGGTACTAGTTTTATAGTAAATTGGAATGCTTCTACAGATGATTCTTCTGTTGCTAGTTATGATATATTTTTAAATGGAAACTTAGAAGGAACATCTACAACAACAACATATACTGCTATAGGCTTAAACTCAAATACAACTTATAGTGTAAGTGTTTTAGCAAGAGATATCGCAAATAACGTGTCTGACAAGTCTTCTGCTATAAATGCAACTACAACAGCTCCAACTTCAACTTGTGGGGCTGAAACTTTTGAAAATATGCCAGCAAATAGTGGATCTTATTCAAATTTAACTTGGACTGGAGATGATGGTATAGAATGGAATGCTGTTAAATCTAGAACAGACCAAACATTAAACGGAAGAGCTATTGCTATTGCTCTTCTTAGAGATAATGTAGTTGGATCTATGACTTCTTCTACATTTGCAAATGGAATGGGAAGTTTAACTGCATCTACCATGCGCGTTTTTACTGGAGGTTCTGGTAACTTAAATGTTTTAGTAAATGGAAATATTGTTGGTACATTACCTTATGATACAGAGCAAAAAACGACAACTATTTCGAATATAAATGTTTCTGGAAATGTTAGTATTGAAATTAGGAGAGCAGGTTCTGAAGCAGACCGAGTAATTATAGATGATTTAACTTGGACATGCTATTCTACATTGAGCACAATAGATGAAAGTTTAGAAACCTTTAAAATGTACCCTAATCCGGTAAATGGAAATACCATTTATTTTAATACCAATAAAAATATTTCAGTTCAAATCTTTACTATTTTAGGTCAATTAGTAAAATCAGCAAAAATCACAGAAAGTAACAACAGTATAGATATTTCAAGTTTATCAAAAGATGTTTATGTCGTAAAAATGAACATCGACAATGCTATTATTTCTAAAAAACTGATAAAAAACTAATCGTATATTTTTAAATCATCCTAAAAGACTGCCTTAAAAAAGCAGTCTTTTTTTGTTTATAAGCTCGTGAACAACTCATAAATTTCAGTCAATTAATTCGTTATAAATTAGCTTAAAAAAAGTAAATTTGCATTTTTTACAACAACACCCAAATAAACACTATAATGATTCATTTCTTTGGAAATATTAACAGCAAAGTTTTTGCTGTTCAAACAACAAAAGATTTAGCTAAGACAACAATTTCTAAACTGACTTGGTTATTTGCTAATCAACCAAAAATAGAAGAAACATCAATAGATGCTTTTTTTGTTGGCCCAAGAGCAGCAATGATTACTCCTTGGAGTACAAATGCTGTAGAAATCACTCAGAATATGGGTATTAAAGATATCATCAGAATCGAAGAATTTACGGCTGTTACAGAAGATTTTTCTGATTTTGATCCAATGATTTCTGAGAAATTTAAAAGTTTACATCAAGAATCATTTGCGATCAATATAAAACCAGAACCAATTTTAAATATTGAAGATATTGCCGCTTATAATACGCAAGAAGGATTGTCTTTAAGTGATGAAGAGGTTAACTATTTAGAAAGTGTTGCTACTAAAATAGGTAGAAAATTAACAGATTCTGAAGTTTTTGGATTTAGCCAAGTAAACTCAGAACACTGTCGTCATAAAATATTTAACGGAACTTTTGTTATTGATGATGAAGAAATGCCAACATCATTATTTAAGTTGATCAAAGAAACATCGAAACAATTTCCAAACGATATTGTTTCTGCATATAAAGACAATGTGGCTTTTGTAAAAGGACCAAAAGTGGAGCAATTTGCACCAAAAACAGCAGACAAACCAGACTTTTATCAAACATCTCTTTTTGATTCTGTAATTTCTTTAAAAGCAGAAACACATAATTTCCCAACAACTGTTGAGCCTTTTAACGGAGCAGCAACGGGTTCTGGAGGAGAAATTAGAGATAGACTTGCAGGCGGAAAAGGTTCTTTACCTTTAGCTGGAACTGCCGTTTATATGACTTCCTATTCTCGTTTAGAAGCGTCTATAGATGCAGTTAAAAACACCCGATATTGGGAAAATAAATTTGAAGCAAGAGATTGGTTGTACCAAACTCCTATGGATATTTTAATAAAAGCATCAAACGGCGCATCCGATTTTGGAAACAAATTTGGACAACCTTTAATTACGGGTTCTGTTTTAACTTTTGAACATGAAGAGAATTCTGCTGTAAGTACTTCTAGTGCTAGAAAATTAGGATACGATAAAGTAATTATGCAAGCTGGAGGAATTGGATACGGAAAAGCAGATCAAGCTTTAAAAGATACACCTAAAGAAGGAGATAAAATTGTAATTCTTGGTGGAGAAAACTACAGAATTGGGATGGGTGGTGCTGCTGTTTCATCTGCAGATACAGGAGAATTTGCATCAGGAATTGAATTAAACGCCGTGCAACGTTCTAATCCAGAAATGCAAAAACGTGCTGCAAATGCAGTTCGTGGTATGGTAGAAAGCGAAGAAAACTTTATCGTTTCTATTCACGATCATGGTGCTGGTGGACATTTAAATTGTTTATCAGAATTAGTAGAAGATACTGGTGGAAAAATTGATTTAGATAAATTACCAGTTGGAGATCCAACTTTATCAGCAAAAGAAATTATTGGTAACGAATCTCAAGAAAGAATGGGATTGGTAATTGCCGAAAAACATATTGATACTTTACAAAAAATTGCAGATCGTGAGCGTTCGCCAATGTATACTGTTGGTGATGTAACTAGTAATGATCGTTTTACTTTTGAATCTAAATCAACGGGAAAAAAACCAATGGATTTAGCGCTTGAAGATATGTTTGGTTCATCGCCAAAAACAATACTAACAGACAAAACTGTTATCAGAAATTATAAAAATCCACGTTATAAATCAAAAAATTTACACATTTATCTTGAACAAGTTTTGCAGTTAGAAGCAGTTGCTTGTAAAGATTGGTTAACGAATAAAGTAGACCGATGCGTTGGTGGTAAAGTTGCCAAACAACAATGTGTGGGTTCTTTACAAATTCCGTTAAATAATGTGGGTGTTATGGCACTCGATTATCTTGGAAAAGAAGGTGTTGCAACTTCAATTGGCCACGCTCCTATTTCTGCGTTAATTGACCCTGCTGCCGGAAGTAGAAATGCAATTACAGAATCTTTAACTAATATTATTTGGGCTCCTTTAAAAGAAAATTTAAAGAGCGTATCGCTCTCTGCAAACTGGATGTGGCCTTGTAAAAATGAAGGTGAAGATGCACGTTTATACAAAGCTGTAAAAGCAGTTTCAGAATTTGCCATCGATTTAGGAATCAATATTCCAACCGGAAAAGATTCTTTATCTATGAAGCAAAAATATGCTGATGGAGATGTAATTTCTCCCGGAACCGTAATTATTTCTGCGGCAGGAAATTGTAATGACATTAGCAAAGTTGTTGAGCCTGTTTTACAAATTGATGGCGGAAATATTTATTATATTAACATTTCTCAAGATGAGTTTAAATTAGGAGGAAGTTCTTTCAATCAAATATTAAATGCTATTGGAAATGAAACTCCGGATGTAACAAATCCTCAGTATTTAAAAACGGTTTTTAATACCATTCAAGATGTAATTAAAGCGGATAAAATTGTTGCAGGGCACGATATTGCTTCTGGAGGATTGATTACTACCTTATTAGAACTGTGTTTTGCGGATGTTAATTTAGGAGCAGATTTTAATATTTCTGATTTAAATGAAGAAGATTCAATCAAAGTTTTATTCTCAGAAAATTCAGGAATTGTTTTTCAAGCAGATGCTTCTGTAGAGACAATTTTGTCAGAAAACAACATTGAATTTTTCAATATTGGAACTGCAAATAATTCTGGTAAAATAAACATCAAAAATAATGAAGAAAACTTCACATTTGATGTTTCAGAAATGAGAGATGTTTGGTATAAAACTTCTTTCTTATTAGATCAAAAACAAACAGCAAATGGTTTAGCACAAAACAGATTTGATAACTATAAAAAACAACCATTAACATATAAATTCCCAAAAGACTTTACAGGAAAATTACCAAAAGTAGCTGCAAAAGGAGCAAAACCAAAAGCAGCTATCATCAGAGAAAAAGGATCAAATTCTGAACGTGAAATGGCAAATGCAATGTATTTAGCTGGTTT